>Ga0129316_1000295_pt1 | contig 31115 bp, 25 predicted proteins | sample Cm1ome_2_FD_94429 | JGI IMG/M metagenome (GOLD analysis project Ga0129316, IMG submission 94429) | Eastern black-and-white colobus group fecal microbial communities from Wisconsin, USA - Cm1022B metagenome | ecosystem: Host-associated > Mammals > Digestive system > Large intestine > Fecal...
ACATAGAGCGGTAAAGGGGTAACCACAAATAATGCCAAATAAAACCACAAAACGGTAAAGCACCGAAAAACCACAAAAAATGACAAAGGGGCAACCACACCACAAAAAATGACATAGTACTAAGTTTAATGCTTCTTTTAATTTTAAGGAGATGATAAGATTATGGGTTATTACAGTGACGTAGCAATAGCTATGACTATTATCGTAACCGGCGGTGCTGGCTTTATCGGCTCAAATTTTATTTTTCATATGCTGGAAAAGTATCCGGAGTATCGCATTATTTGTTTGGATAAATTGACCTATGCAGGAAATTTATCTACTTTGGCAAGTGTGATGGATAATACCAATTTTCGCTTTGTGAAGGCAGATATATGCGATAGAGAAGCAGTGTACAAGCTTTTTGATGAAGAGCATCCTGATATTGTAGTAAATTTTGCTGCGGAAAGTCACGTTGACCGTTCTATTGAAGACCCGGGAATATTTTTGCAGACTAATATCATGGGTACGGCAACGTTGATGGACGCTTGCCGTAAATTTGGCATAAAGCGTTATCATCAAGTTTCTACCGATGAAGTGTACGGCGATTTACCTTTGGATAGACCTGATTTGTTTTTTACGGAGGAAACTCCCCTTCACACTAGCAGTCCGTATTCTTCTTCCAAGGCTGGCGCTGATTTATTGGTAATGGCCTATCACCGTACTTATGGCTTGCCTGTGACTATTTCTCGTTGCTCCAATAATTATGGTCCTTATCATTTTCCGGAGAAGCTAATTCCTTTGATGATTGCCAACGCTTTGGCAGATAAGCCGTTGCCTGTTTATGGCGAAGGCTTAAATGTGCGCGATTGGTTATATGTTGAGGACCACTGCAAAGCTATTGACTTGATTCTTCATAAAGGCAGAGTGGGTGAGGTTTATAATATCGGCGGTCACAATGAAATGCGTAATATTGATATCGTAAAGCTAATCTGCAAGGAACTTGGTAAGCCGGAAAGCTTAATCACGCACGTGACAGACCGCAAAGGTCACGATATGCGTTACGCTATTGATCCGACAAAAATTCATAATGAATTAGGCTGGCTGCCGGAAACTAAGTTTGCTGATGGTATCAAAAAAACTATCAAATGGTATCTTGAAAATAAAAAATGGTGGCAGGATATTATTAGCGGCGAATATCAAAAGTATTATGAGAAAATGTATGGGAATAGATAATTTATTGTTGCATACAATAGAAAGAGGATTACACTACAGAAAGCGATATGATACTTCTAAAGTAGATTAGTTTATTTTAGGAGTGTTTTTGTAATTTACAAGCGTTGTATGAACAATAGGTAGTAATCATAGGTACGTTTATTGACTTTATTAAGTTGTTCGTCTATAATATTCTTAGAAACCAAGAAATGAGAAACAAAGAAAAATCTGCTTTAATGTAAAAGATAAGGAGATAAAAATCATGGTTACAGCAACATTGGAAAAAGATAGCGCAAAAGTGAATAGAAAAATTTTGAGCATTTCCTCTAAACGACAAATAACGATACCGCAGAAGTTTTACCAATTATTAGGTTTTGGAGATGAAGCAGAATGTGTGGTACGTGATAACGCATTGATTATTCGTCCTGTTAAAGCTGTTTTGGACGGAGTTTTTGCAGAACAGATACTTGCAGAACTTATTGCACAAGGCTTTTCGGGGCAAGAATTGCTTTGTGAGTTCAAGAAAAAACAGGCACAGGTTAGACCTGCGGTTGAAGCAATGCTGTTAGATGCTAAACGTGTTGTTGAAGGCAAAGAAAAATATGTAAGTTATGATGATGTCTTTGATATGGAGGACTGATTTATGCTAGAAGTGCGTTTTCTGCCTCCTGCTGCAAGATTCATTAAAAAACTGAAAGATAAGAAATTGAAGGCACTGTATAAAAAAGCTATTGATGAAATTTGTGAAGATTATACAGTCGGCGAGGAAAAACTAGGAGATTTAAGTGATATTTATGGTTATGATATTTACTACAATAAAACAAATTATGAAATAGCATATACAGTTGAGCGTGTAGGTGATGAGGTTATTGTGGTAATTATGGCTGGAACAAGAGAAAACTTTTATGAGCAACTGAAACGGTATTTGAAAAGTTAATAGGTAATCAAAAAAATTTAAGAATAATATAAAATGAGCACCTGTCAGAAGAATCTGTTGGGTGCTTATTTTTTACCATATTAAAAAAACTTTATAATTTTTATGTTCCCCTCTCACACTTTTTTTACAAAAATGTAAAGCGGATATTTGTCATAACAGCATATTTAGTGTATAATATAATGGAGAGTATGTGTGCGGACATCGTGTACCTAAAAATAAAAAGTTCTACATTTGTGCGGATATAATACAAAATAAAAAAATGGAGGTGTATTTTTTTTGGGAAAATTTCAAAAGAAAGTGCAAATCATTCCTCTGGGCGGTCTAGGGGAAATTGGTAAAAATATGACTGTTTTTCGTTATGGCGATGACATGATTCTTATTGATGCCGGCTTAATGTTTCCGGAGGACGATATGCTGGGCATTGATTTGGTCATTCCGGATATAACGTATTTAATAGAAAATCAAGATAAATTGAAGGGTATTTTTTTAACGCATGGACACGAGGACCATATTGGCGCGCTGCCCTACGTAATGAAGCAAGTAGATTGTCCTGTATACGGTACCGCACTTACTCTAGGTATTTTGCAAGGACGTTTAAAGGAAAACGGCGTCGGCTCGGAAAATCTTCGTACTATAAAACCCGGCGATAAAATTAGCGCCGGTGCTTTTAAAATGGATTTTATTCGCGTAAACCATAGTATTCCTGACGCTATCGCTATTGCTATCGGCACGCCTATTGGTACGATAATTCACACAGGCGATTTTAAAATTGACCACACTCCCGTTGACGGACAGGTTACGGAGTTTAATAAATTTGCCGAGTATGGCGACCGCGGCGTGTTGGCTTTATTGGCTGACAGTACTAACGCCGAACGCCCCGGCTTTACTCCCAGCGAGAAAATGGTTGGCAGAACTTTTGACGATGAGTTCCGCTATGCTAAAAATCGTATTATTGTAGCTACTTTTTCTTCCAACGTCCATCGCATTCAGCAGGTTATTGACGCAGCCATGAAATATGACCGCAAGGTAGCCGTTATTGGCCGTAGTATGGTTAATGTGGTAAGCATTGCTAAGGAACTGGGATATTTAAAGGCTCCTGAAGGCGAGATTATCGATATTGATGAAGCGCACAATTATACGCCTGATAAAATTGTGATTATTACTACCGGTAGTCAGGGCGAGCCGATGAGCGCTTTGACGCGTATGGCTATGAATGACCATAAAAAGGTTGACATTATGCCCGGTGATACGGTAATTATTTCCGCAACGCCTATTCCCGGCAACGAAAAGCTTGTTTCCCGCACTATTGATCATTTATATAAGCTGGGCGCAGATGTTATTTACGAAAAAAGTAACGGCGTACATGTTTCCGGACATGCCAGCCAAGAGGAAATCAAATTGATGCATAATTTAGTGCGTCCTCGTTTCTTTATTCCTGTGCATGGCGAGTTCCGTCATTTGATTAAACATGCTAATCTGGCGCAAAGCCTGGGGATGCCCAAAGAAAATATTGTTATTGCCGAAAACGGCAGCGTTATTGAATTGACGCAGAATAGTATTGGTATTACCGGTAAGGTGCCTGCGGGTAAGGTTTTGGTTGATGGTCTTGGCGTTGGCGATGTTGGCAATATCGTTCTGCGAGACCGCCGTCAGCTTTCGCAGGACGGTATTATGATTGTTGTTGTAACTATTGACAGAGAAAATTGTCATGTGGTATCAGGTCCGGATATTGTTTCCCGCGGTTTTGTTTACGTGCGTGAGGCAGAGGGGTTAATGGATGAAGCACGCGAAAAAGTGCAGCAGGCTTTGGAACGCTGTGAAGAAAACGGCGTATCTGAATGGTCTGCCATAAAATCCACTGTGCGCGACAGCTTAGGCCGTTTCCTTTATGAGCGTACCCGCCGTCGTCCCATGATTCTGCCGATTATTATGGAGATTTAATGATAGGAGTTTTACCTTGACCAAAGATAGAGTAAAAAGGAAGCAAAAACAAAATAACGATTCTGCTGCGGCTTTATATGCGGCTGGCTTCTTTTTGCTGGCAGGAATAATTTTTGCTGTGGCATTGTTTAGCGATGCGAACAGTGCGTTTTTTGGCTTTATTGCTAAATGCCAAAGCTATCTTTTGGGCAAAGGCGTCTTTTTATTGCCTGTAACTTGCTTTTTGCTGTCTTGGAAGCTTTATTGGGACAGAAAAATTGCTTTGCTGCAGAAAAAAACACTGGCTTTTATCTTGGTGATGCTGTGCCTTTTTGGCACAGCTCATCATGTTTTTGTGCCTGTAAACGAGGAGCTTACGCCGCATCTTTTGCCTAATGGCGGCGGTTTGATCGGAGGACTGCTAGTTTTGCCTTTGCATCGTTCTTTGGGTGTGATCGGTACTTGGTTGGTTTTAGCTTTTGGCTGGCTTGCAAGCATTTGGTTACTGTTTCCCGTAAGCACTATTTGGAACAGGCTTTCTGGGCTGATTGCCGATATTACCGGCAGCAGTGACGAAATTGATGTGCGGCAGTTGGAGCAGGAGCAGAAAGTAAAGCCGCAAAAATCTGCCGGCAGCCAAATTATTCCTAATAAAAATAAAGCTGTCGCTAATAATTCTATTAGAAGTATTTATCGCAGCGGTGAGTTTGGTACTTTTACCGACGGTATTGAAAAAAAATCATCTATCAAAAGTATTTTAGGTGTGAAAAATAATCCTTATGATGAAGAGCCTATTAAACAGGAGCTGGAGCACGACCCGATCCAAGTGCCGGAGTGGCAGTCCGTTTCCGCTAAGGAAAATAAGGTTGTTGTGCCGGTACCGGAGTGGAAATCTTCCGTTAAGGAAAATAATGTTGTCTTGCGTCCGGTTATCAATTACGATAACGGTGATGTGGCAACGCCTATGCCGGAGCATCGTTTTCTGGACGGTTCTGCGCCTGCGCCGGAGGCAGAGCGTCCTGTAATTCAAGAAGCTCCTTCTATTATTCACAACGAATATAGAGAGCGTTTAAAAGAAGAAGTTACTGCCGAAAAAATTGCTCAAGTCGCAACGGAAAAGAATGCAGTAACGATTAGTGACGTTGAGCAGCCGGAAGAACGCAAAATTGCTATTTATGACAGCGCCGATAAGGTGCAGGAAGCGGTAAGCGAAACTAAAGCTGCTACTGAACCGGCTGTTGAGGAAACGGCTGCCAACAACGAAGATAATGAAGATAATAATGAAGAAAATGAAAATCTTGAGGCTAATGCTTATCAGTTGCCGCCTTTAGAGCTTTTAGATATGCCGCGCGTCAGCGACCCGATGTCCTACCAAAAGGATATTATGGAGCAATGTGCCGTCTTGGAGCAAACGCTGGCAGATTTTCGCGTGCGGGCTAAGGTTATCGCCGTAACTCGCGGACCATCCGTAACGCGCTTTGAGCTGGAACCAGCTCCGGGCGTTAAGGTCAGCTCCGTCGTAAATTTGGCTGACGATATTGCTTTGCGCTTGGCAGCGCCCGGCGTGCGTATTGAAGCGCCGATTCCCGGTAAATCTGCTATTGGCATTGAAGCACCCAATATTAAAAACGATACGGTGTGCTTTAGAGAGGTAGTGGATACCGCCACTGTGCGCAATGCCGCTTCGCGTTTATGTATTGGATTGGGCAAGGATATCAGCGGCGAAATTATTTCTGCCGATTTGGCTAAAATGCCGCACTTGCTGGTAGCAGGCTCTACCGGCAGCGGTAAATCAGTCTGCATTAATACGATTATTGCCGGAATTTTGTACAAGGCGCGTCCGGAGGAGGTCAAGCTTATTTTGGTTGACCCCAAGGTAGTCGAGCTGTCTAATTATAACGGCATTCCACATCTTTTGACGCCCGTAGTAACGGAGCCGAAAAAAGCTGCATCTGCTCTGCATTGGGCTGTGGCGGAAATGGAGCGGCGTTATAAGCTGTTTGCTGATAATCATGTGCGCGAAATCAACAGCTATAACGCGCAGGCCACAGAAAAAATGCCATTCATTGTTATCATTATCGACGAATTGTCCGATTTGATGATGGTAGCTAAGGTTGATGTAGAGGATGCCATTCTGCGTTTGGCACAGAAAGCGCGCGCTGCCGGTATTCATTTGATTTTGGCAACCCAGCGTCCTTCCGTAGATGTTATCACGGGTATTGTAAAGGCAAACATTCCCTCTCGTATTGCTTTTGCTGTTTCTTCACAAACGGATTCCCGTACCATTATTGATATGGGCGGCGCGGAAAAGCTTTTGGGCAAGGGCGATATGCTTTTTTATCCTATTGGCTTTAATAAACCGGTGCGTGTGCAGGGTGCGTTTGTGACCGATGATGAGTTAAATAAAATTGTGCAGTTTATTGTGCAGCAGTCCATTCCTGTTAATTACACCGAAGAGGTTACGCAGCAGGAGCTGGAATGCGACAGTAAAAATAAAAATAATTCGTCCGAAGAAGCAGGCAGCGATTTATCTGCGGAGGATGAATTGTTCCCGGATGCTTTGAGTTTAGTTTTAGATATGGGACAAGCGTCGGCTTCTATGCTGCAAAGACGTTTCCGTATCGGTTATACCAGAGCTGCGCGTTTAGTTGATAATATGGAAGAACTGGGAATTGTGGGCCAATCCGTCGGCAGCAAGCCCAGAGAGGTTATTATGTCCCGCCAGGAAGCAGAGGAGCGTTTTCTTAAGGCTTGATCAAGGGGAGGTACTGACAAATGGACATGGAAAAAAGCGTTGGTGCAATTCTGCGCGAAGCGCGTTTGGCTAAAGGCTTGTCGTTAATGGATGTGGAAAAAGGTACCAGCATTCGCAGCCGTTATTTGGAAGCTGTGGAAAAGGATGAATATGATAAAACGCCGGGAGAAGTTTTTCTCAAAGGTATTATTCGCAATTACGGCAATTTTTTGGGCTTGGACGGTTTAGAATTAGTTAATATGTATAAGGCCAGCGCCGCCGGTTTGGCAGCAGATAAGGTGCGCGCCGCAGGCATCCGCGAGGTGGATAAGGTAAAGCTGAACATTCAGCTTAAGAATCCGCGGGATATTGGCAGTGGTACGGGACGTATGGAACTGCCCGCTATCAATATGAAGCAAATTTTGGCAGGCTTAGTTGTAGTTGTGGTGCTGGGTGCCGGTTATTTTGCTATTCCCGGAGCTATCAACTATTTTAGAAATCGTCCTCAGCCTGTGGTTGAGCAGGAGCAGCAAGCACCAGCCGCTACTAATGCCGAAGATACGGCAGCCAAAGCGCCTGTTGATAAAATTCAGGTTGATATGGAAGCCAACGGCTCTTGTTGGCTGGAGGTAAACGCTGACGGTAAAGAAATTTTTGCCGGAATGTTGTCTGCTAAGGACAAAAAAACTTATGAAGCCAAAGAAAAATTGATTATTAAATACGGTAATATAGGTGTAATGCAAGTAACTGTTAACGGCGAGCCGGTGGATTTGCAGGGCGAGCACGGTGTCGCCGTAAAAACTTATATGCTGCAAAATGCTAAGGTAGTGCAGGAACAGGCTCCGCAACCAGCTGTACCGCAGGCAGAGCCGAAGGTTAAAGCGGAACCGGAAGCTTCTGCTAACGCGGCGGCAGAAAGTGCACCGGCAGTGCAAAGTGCTGCGCCGGAAGCTAAAGCAGAATCTGCCAATACTGTAACGACTGCCAATGAACAAAATTCCGTACAAGATAAAAAGTAATATGGGAGATTATAAATTTTAATGGAACGCTTTTTACCGATTTCTCTGAAAGAAATTGCAGATAGAGGCTGGGAGCAGCTGGACTTTTTATTTATCAGCGGCGATGCCTATGTGGACCATCCGTCTTTTGGCCCGGCAGTAATTTGCCGCGTTTTGGAATCGCAAGGCTATAAGGTAGCTTTACTGTGCCAGCCTGCTTGGGATAAACCGGAAAATTTTGCCGCTTTAGGCAAACCGCGCTTAGGCGTGTTGATTTCCGGCGGCAATCTTGATTCCATGTTATGCCACTATACGGCAGCTAAAAATCCACGCACGGTAGATAAATATACAGCCGGTGGTGTAATGGGTAAGCGTCCGGATCATGCTACGGTGGTTTATGCGCAAATGGTAAAACGGCTGTGGCCGCAGATGCCCGTTATTATTGGCGGTATTGAGGCCAGCCTGCGTCGTTTTGTGCATTTTGATTATTGGGAAAATAAGCTGTTGCCTTCTATTTTAGAAAGCAGCGGCGCAGATTTGCTAGTTTACGGTATGGGTGAAAAGCAAATTGTAGAAATTGCCGATTATTTAAGCGGCGGCGCACATGTCGACGATATGCGTTATATTCGCGGTACGGCTTATGCCGCAGACGAGCTGCCCGAGAGCGAAGAATACGTGAAGCTGCCCGGCTGGAAGGCTATTCGCGACGACAAAAAATTCTTCGCGCAGGCGTATCATCTGCAAAGTCGGGAGCAGGATCCGTTTTATGGCAAGCCGGTAGTGCAGCGCGGTCAAAATAAATTTATTGTACAAAATCCGCCGGTTTTTCCTTTAACGCAAAAAGAAATGGATGCTGTTTACGATTTACCCTATGTGCGTAAGTGGCATCCCGGCTATGACGCGCAAGGCGGCGTAGCTGCTTTGGAGGAAGTGCAGTTCAGTATCGTGAGCTGCCGCGGCTGTTTTGGCAGCTGTGCTTTTTGTGCAATTCATGCGCATCAAGGCAGAATTATTCAGGCGCGCAGCCACGAATCTATTCTGCGTGAGGCGAAAATTATTACGCAATTACCCGGATTTAAAGGCTATATCCATGATGTGGGCGGTCCGACGGCTAACTTCCGTCATCCCTCCTGCGCCAAGCAACTAAAATATGGCGTGTGCAAGGACAGACAATGTTTGTTTCCTGCGCCATGCCCTAATTTAGATGCGGACCACAGCGATTATATAGAGCTTTTGGAAAAATTGCGTGCTGTACCGGGAGTGAAGAAAGTTTTTATCCGTAGCGGTATTCGTTACGATTATCTGCTGGCTGATAAAAAACAGGAATTTTTGGATGTTTTATGCCGCTATCATATCAGCGGCTTGTTGAAAATTGCGCCGGAGCATATTGCTCCGCCGGTTTTGCAGCGCATGGGCAAGCCCGGTAAAGAGATTTACTTAAAATTTATGCGCGCTTACGCCAAGAAAAATAAGGAGTTGGGACTGCCGCAATATTTGGTGCCGTATTTTATCAGCAGCCATCCCGGCTGTACCTTGAATAACGCTATTGAACTGGCAGAATTTTTGCGGGATATTAAGCATCAGCCGGAACAGGTGCAGGATTTTATTCCTACGCCCGGCAGCGCGGCCACGGCTATGTATTATTCCGGCGTCGACCCGGCGACGGGCGAAAACGTTTTTGTGGCGCGCAATCCTCACGATAAGGCCATGCAGCGGGCGCTCATGCAGTACAGAAATCCGCGTAACCGCAGATTGGTTTTGGACGCGTTGCAAAAAGCCGGACGCATGGATTTGGTCGGTACAGAGCCTAAATGTCTGCTGGCGCCTGAAAAAACAAGTAATCGTCATGACGAAGCTAAAGGCAGAACACGCAGTAAATTTTCTGTTGATAAACAATTTTCCCGTACTAAAAAACGTCGCTCTTAGGAGCGGAGGTCGCAACTATGTTTCGTTTCGTGCTATCGGCACTGCTGCTTTTGCCGCTGCTGCTTACAGGCTGTGGTCAGGAACAAGCGCCGCAGGATAAAGCAGCGCAGCAGATACAAAATGATAAAGCTTTAGTGCTGTATTCAGAGCTGGATAATAAATTTACCGCTGATTTGGTACAGAGCTTTAATGAACAGAATAAAGAAAAATTGACCGTAAAATTTATTTCGGAATTAAAGCCCGACGAAAAGCTGCCCGATTTGGTGCTGGCAGAAAAGCGTACGCTTTATGGTTTAAAGCGGCAGCAAAAATTAAAGCCTGTGGCATTCACCTTAGGCGATAAGCTGCCTAAGAAATTGCGGGATGCAGATATGTGCTGGTATGGCGTGTTTTATGATCCTACGGTTTTTTTGATTAACCAACAGTATGCGCGGACCATTGGCCAGCAAAGCTTGCGCGGCTGGGCAGATCTGGAAAATAAATTAAATCTGCGCATTGCTATAGAAAATCTTTCGGACAGCAACAGCACGCAGAATTTTTTGGGTGCTTTTGCTGACGCGCTGGGAGAGACAAGCTCTCTTAATTATCTTTGGAATATTAACCGCTTTGTGGGACAGTACGCCAAATTTCCGTTTACATCTATTCGTATGACGGCAGTAGGCGACGCGGATTTGGCAATTACCCGTCAAAGTTACGTTTTTAAATATTTGGAAAATAAATTTCCTGCTTATGTAGTACAGCCTCGTGAGGGCACGCCGGTAAATCTTTACTGTGTGGGGATGTTTGCCGATTGCCAGCAGGAGCTGCCTGCATTGCAGTTTATAGAATGGCTGCTGTCCGGCGATAAGGTGCAGGCTGTGGCGCAGGCTGATAATACGGGCTTTATGTTTATTTTTCCGCGAGGCGTGCAGGATGCTCCCGTGGATGCGGATAAGCTTTGGCTGAATGAGAATTATTTAGACACCGCAAAGCAGAAGTTTTTGACTGAAAGATGGCTGGAGAGAGTGCGCTTTAGTAGATAGGCGCGTCAGATTGAAGGAGGCTATGTAATGAAAATAGGTATGGTCAGCTTGGGCTGTCCTAAAAATTTGGTAGATTCTGAGGTTATGCTGGGTTTGATCAGAGAAAAGCAGCTGGAAATTACCAATAATCCGGAAGACGCTGATATCATAATCGTCAACACCTGCGGCTTTATTGAAAGCGCCAAAGAAGAATCTATCAATACAGTTTTGCAGATGGCGGAATATAAGCAAACCGGCAGCTGCAAATATTTAATTATGACAGGCTGCTTAGGCCAGCGCTATGCGGACGAGCTGTTTGAAAGTATGCCGGAAATTGACGCGATTGTCGGTACGGACAGCTTTACCGATATTTCCTGGGTAATAGAGCAGGTTATGTCTGGCAAACGCTTGAAGCATTTGGAAAAACTGACCAGCAAAAATGTCATTCTGCCTCCGCGCATGCTCACCACTCCCGGCTACATGGCTTATTTAAAAATTGCTGAAGGCTGCGATAATTGCTGCTCTTATTGCATTATTCCGCAGCTGCGCGGCCCTTATACTTCGCGTCCTTATGACGAGGTGATGGCGGAAGCAAAAGCTTTGGCGGAAAGCGGCGTTAAGGAATTGATTGTGGTGGCGCAGGATACTACGCGCTACGGTGAGGACACTACGGGAAATTTGCTTTTGCCGCAATTATTGCGCGATTTGAATGCTTTAGAAGGTATTCAATGGATAAGAGTTATGTATCTTTATCCTAATAATTTTACGGACGAATTGATTGACGCTTTTGCTTCTTTGGATAAAGTATGCAAATATATTGATATTCCTTTGCAGCATGCCAGCGACAGACTTTTAGACAGCATGAACCGTTATGATACGCGCGCTCAAGTAGAAGAATTGTTGCACAAGCTGCGCACACGCGTCAAGAATATTACTATTCGCACTACCTTTATTGTTGGCTTCCCGGGTGAAACCGAAGAAGATTTTGCGGAGCTGAAAGATTTTGTGGCGCAGCAGCGCTTTGAAAACGCCGGCGTTTTTCAGTATTCGCAGGAAGAAGGCACCGTAGCCGGAGCTATGGAAAATCAAATTGCGCCGGAAGTTAAAGAAAATCGTTACCACGAGCTGATGGCTTTGCAGGCCGAAATTTCCGAAGAAATTCATCAGGCGCGCGAGGGCGCGGAGCTGGATGTTTTAGTTGAAGGCTTTGATGAGGATAACTTGGCTTATGGCCGCAGCGCTCACGAAGCGCCCGATATTGACGGCACTATTTTTATTGAAAACGCGGAAAATCTACAAATTGGCGATATAGTCCGCGTACGTATTTCACAAGGCTTTACTTATGAAATGGTCGGCGAAAGGATCTAAAAAGATCTGAAGGGAATGAGCTAAATGAAGGTTGAAATTGTAACCACAGGTACGGAGCTGCTGTTAGGCGAAATTTTGAATACTAACGTGCAGTACCTTTCCCGCAAGCTTAATAATATGGGCTTTGATGTGCTTTATCATACGACGGTGGGCGATAATTCTGTCAGAATGCGTTCCGTGCTGGAGCAGGCTATGGAGCGTGCTGATATTATTATTACCAGCGGCGGCTTAGGGCCTACTCGCGGCGATATTACCAAGGAAACGGTCATGGAGGTCTGTCATACCGACAGCTATCTTGATTTAGATACTTGGGGACGGATTGACGCGTATTTTCAGAAAAAAGGCATTTGCTGTTCAGAAAATAACGAAAAGCAGGCTTATGTGCCGCTAGGTGCAGAAATTCTGCAAAATGAAGTGGGTACTGCGCCGGGACTGTGGTTGGAATACAATGGCAAAATCTTCATTCTGCTGCCGGGACCGCCGTCGGAATTAACGGATATGTGCGAAAAGCAATTATGGCCGCGACTTTTGCGGCGTTTTGCCGACCACGGTATTATTCTTTCCCGCACGCTGCATTTAAGAGGCGTGGGTGAATCGAAGGTTGCAGAAATTCTTGACGAAATAATTATGCGTCAAAGCAATCCCACGATTGCTCTTTACGCCCGTTATGGTGAAATTTTAGTTCGTATAACTACCAAGGCTGTCGACAGCGACGCAGCTATTAAGCTATTGGACGCCTGCGAGGCAGAGGTGCGTAAATATGTTGATAATTACGTTTATGGCGTGGATGACGCATCTTTAGCTGCCTGCTTGGGACAGGAGCTGTTAAAGCAGGGTAAAACAATCGCTTTTGCCGAATCCTGCAGCGGCGGCTTAGCCAGCAGTTTAATTACTGATGTGCCGGGTAGCAGCGAATATCTTTTAGGCAGTCTTGTAACCTATACTAACATGGCAAAAAATAAATTACTGCAAGTGCAGCAGGATACTCTTGACCGTTACGGCGCAGTCAGCAGAGAAACCGCCTGCGAAATGGCGGCAGGCGTGCGCCGCGTTTTGGGCAGTGATATAGGCGTAAGTATTACGGGCAACGCAGGCCCCGGCGCCAGCGAAGGCAAGCCGGTTGGTCTGGTGTATATTGCGGTGGCGGCGGAAAACATAGTTTACTGTCAGGAACATCATTTTACAGCTACAAGAACAGAAAATAAGCTAAGAATAGCGCTCACGGCTATTTCTATGGCTATTGATAAATTAAAAGAAGAAAAGAAAAATCAAGAAGAATAAAATCTTTTGCTATTTATGGAGGAAAATTATTAATGGCATTACAAAAAGAAATGTTTGGCAGCTTAGAGCTGGATAAAAAAATTGTTACTGCGTTGACCGAGATGGGCTTTGAAGAACCGTCTCCGATTCAGGCGGCAACCATCCCCTTAGTATTAGAGGGCAACGACGTTATTGGTCAAGCACAGACCGGTACCGGCAAAACTGCCGCTTTTGGCATTCCCTTAGTGCAGGGAGTGGATGATTTTAAGCATATTCAAGCGTTGATTATGTGTCCTACCCGCGAGCTGGCGATTCAGGTCGCAGAGGAAGTTGGTAAAATTGGCCGCGTGCGTCGCGTGCGCGCGCTGCCTGTTTATGGCGGGCAGCCTATTGAACGCCAAATTCGCTCTTTAAAAAGCAATGTGCAGATTGTTATTGGCACGCCGGGACGTTTGATTGACCATATTAACCGCGGCACCATTAAGCTGGACCATATTAAATTTTTAGTGCTGGATGAAGCCGACGAAATGTTGGATATGGGATTTGTGGACGATATTGAAGAAATTATGCGCAGCCTGCCCGGCGAGCGCCAAACTTTACTGTTTTCTGCCACTATGCCGCGTCCTATTTTGAGCTTGACTAAAAAATATATGCGCGCGCCGAAAAACGTTACGGTGTCTAAAGAAGACCTTACAGTACCGCTGATTGAACAATATTATTTTGAAACCAAAGATAAAATCGAAGGCCTGTGCCGTTTGCTGGATGCAGAAATTGACGGTAAGCTGATTATTTTCTGCCGCACGAAAAAAGGCGTAGACGATTTGTCCATTGCCTTGTCCAGCCGCGGTTACATGGCTGAGGGCCTGCATGGCGATTTAAGCCAAAACCAGCGCGACAGAGTAATGAAGAAATTCCGTGAAGGCGCTTGCGATGTGCTGATCGCTACGGACGTTGCCGCCCGCGGTATCGACGTGGATAATATTACTCACGTTATCAATTTTGATATTCCCCAGGATCCGGAAAGCTACGTGCACCGCATTGGCCGTACCGGCCGCGCAGGCAATACCGGCGTAGCTATGACCTTTATTACTCCCCGCGAGTTCCGTCAGCTGAAATTGATTGAGCGCATGGTCAACACTAAAATTCAGCGTCGTCAGCTGCCCACCGCCGCTAATGTAATTGAGCGTCAGCGCGATCAAATTATCAGCAAAATGCAGACTGTGCTGGAGCTTAACGCTTATCACGACTATATGCCCATTGCCGAAAGCTTGCTGGATGATTACAGTGCTGAAGAAGTAGCGGCAGCAGCCTTGAAGCTGATGCAGGAGGGCAATAAGGCTTTGGAAGCGCCGCAAGAAGATACGCTGGCGAAGGATTTGCAAAACACCGGCGGTCGTCCCGGTATGGTGCGCCTGTTTATGAATATTGGCCGCAGCCAAAAGGTTATGGTGAAAGATATTGTCAGCACCATTGCTATTGAAGCAGATATTCCCGCTCGTGATATTGGCTTAATCAATATTTACGATAAATTTACCTTTGTGGAGGTTCCCGAGGACGTAGCCGAAAAAGTTATCGGCGCTATGCACAAGAATTTTATCAAAGGCTATCGCATCAATATTGAACCTGCCAAGGTGAGAGAGCGCAGATAAATTTTGGAGGTGCCCTTTTTATGGCACAGAATGAAATTTACGGCAACCTGAAAGGTATCCGTAATTCCGTTATTGATGAACTGAAAACTTTTTATGATATCCGCTTGGAAAGCGGTCAGCTGCTGATTAAGGAATTGGCTATGCGCATGGCCGATGTAACCGACTACATCAACCGCGAGGTTTCGGTGTATATCAGCCGCAGCGGACAGATTTTGGCGGTGGCGGTAGGCGATGACCAAAGTGTGGAGCTGCCTGCTATCGACGGCCGCCGCGGCAGCAGCCGTTTAAGCGGCGTGCGCTGCGTACATACACATCCTAACGGCAATCCTGCTTTGAGCGGTGTGGATATCAGCGCGCTGAAAAATAAACGTTTTGACGCTATGATTGCCATTGGCGTAACCGCGCCTGATTTTGCACAATCCACCATTTCTTTTGGTATGATAACCGGAATGGACGAGAATGAGCAGTACCAAGTTGAGTGTTACGGTCCCGCAACCTTAGAGCAGGCGGAGGGCGTGTTTTTTCCTAATTTGGTCGCTATGGTGGAGCGCATTTTGGATAAGCAGAGCGGCAGCACAAGCTTAGCGCCAAGTGCGGAGCGAGCTATTCTTGTAGGCATGGAATATAACGGCGGTGCCAGCAGCCTTGGTTGGACTGCAGAAGATTCTTTGGAAGAATTAAAGCAGCTGGCAGATACTGCCGGGGCAGAGGTTGTTGCTAAATTTTTACAGAAGCGCCCCAAGCCCGACCCGGCATTTTTTATCGGCCGCGGCAAGGTACAAGAGCTGGCGCTGTATGTGCAGCAAGAAAATGTTGATTTGTGCATTTTTGACGACGAGCTTTCACCGGCGCAGCAGCGCAATATTGAGCAGGCTATGGGCGTGCGTGTTTTAGACCGCACGGCGCTGATATTAGATATTTTTGCGCAGCGTGCCCGCACCAACGAAGGCAAGCTGCAGGTTGAACTGGCGCAGCTGCAATATACGCTGCCGCGTATTATGGGCAAAGGCTTGAGTCTTTCCCGTTTAGGCGGCGGTATCGGTACCCGCGGTCCCGGCGAAACCAAGCTGGAGGTTGACCGCAGGCGTATTCGTGACCGTATTGCCTTTATCAAAGAGTGCATAGGCAAGGTCAAAAGTGTGCGCATCTTGCATCGTGCAGGCCGCGCTAAAGCCAGCGTACCTACAGTTAGTTTGGTTGGTTATACTAACGCGGGTAAATCTACGCTGCTGAACACCTTGACAAATTCTGCTATTTATGCGCAGGACCAGCTTTTTGCAACTTTAGACCCAACCACGCGCCAACTGGATTTGCCTAACAAGCAGCAGGCAATTATAACCGATACGGTTGGCTTTATTCAGCGTTTGCCCCATCAGCTGGTTGCGGCTTTTCAATCTACTTTAGAAGAAGTTGTAGAGGCTGATGTGCTGCTGCATGTAATTGATGTGAGCCACGAGCTGTATAAAGAGCAGAGCAATGCCGTCTATCAGGTGCTGAATGAACTTGGCGCTAAGGATAAGACCATTATTACTGTTTACAATAAAATAGATAAGCTCCCGGAGGGCAGCGGTTTGCCGGAGCGTTTGCGCAGAGAGGAAAACGCTGTTTGCATCAGCGCTAAATCCGGCGTCAATTTACAAGAACTCTTAGAGCTGATTGCAGAAAATCTGAAGCTGAAATCGGTAGAAGAAAATTTTCTTGTGCCTTACAGCGATTCGGCAGCAGTGTCAAAATTACACGCAGCCGGAACTGTTTTGGAGCAGGAATATCTTGCCGAAGGCACATTGCTCAAAGTGCGCATGGAAGCGGAGCAAGTTGGCGAATTTGAACAGTATTTGCAAAAATAAATTATAAATGTAAGGTGAAGAAATTTGTTTAATTATCAAGCTATTGAAGCGGCAGCTTTGGCTGAAGTTGCCAAACATACTTCGGAGCTGGAAGCAACAGCTCTTTATAACACAGAAAAGGTTATCACTGCTTTCCGCAATAACATGGTCAGCGATTATTATTTAAAGCCTACCACAGGTTATGGGTACAGTGATGTGGGCCGCGATACTTTAGATTTAATTTATGCAGAAATTTTTAAAACGGAAGCCGCCTTGGTGCGATCCCAATTTGTCAGCGGTACTCATGCTTTGGCTGTAGCTTTGCTGGGCAATCTGCATTCCGGCGACGAGCTGATTGGCTTGACCGGAACGCCTTATGACACCATGCAGTCCATTATCGGCTATCCCGTGAAAACTAAAGGCAGCTTGGTAGATTTGGGGATTATTTATAAGGAACTGCCTATGACTGGCGGTCACGTTGATTTGAAGGCAGTAAAAAAAGCTGTTACCGAAAAAACCACGATGGTGCATATTCAGCGTTCCTGCGGTTACAGCAGTGTGCGCAACACTATCAGCGTGGAAGAAATCGGCCGCATCATTAAAGCAGCCAAGGAAGCTAATCCTAATGTAATCTGCTTCGTAGATAACTGCTACGGCGAATTTATCGATAAGCAGGAGCCGACGGAGGTTGGCGCTGATATTATGGCCGGTTCGCTGATTAAAAATTTAGGCGGCGGCTTTGCGCCTACGGGCGGTTATATTGTAGGCCGTCAGGATTTGATAGAAAACGCTTCTTATCGTTTAACTGCTCCCGGTTTGGGTGGAGAAATGGGCGCTACCTTGGGCGACACCCAGCGCGAATTTTATCAAGGCTTGTTCCTGGCGCCTCATGTAGTTATGCAGGCTGTCAAAACCGCAGTTTTTGCAGCGGCTGTTTTTAAAGAGATGGGCTACGCCGTTAAACCGCAGCCGGAAGAAAAACGCAGCGATATTATTCAGGCTATTACCTTGGAAAGTAAGCAGCGTTTGTGCGATTTCTGTATTGCTATTCAAAGCAATTCTCCTGTGGATGCTCACGTGGAGCCGGTTCCGGCGCCGTTGCCCGGTTATCAGGATGATATTGTAATGGCTGCCGGTACTTTTGTGCAGGGCGCTTCCATTGAGTTGAGCGCCGACGGTCCCTGCCGCGAGCCTTACAACGTCTTTTTCCAAGGCGGCTTAACCTTTGAGCACGGACGCCTGGCAATTATGGCGGCTGCTCAGCGCGTAGGCGCTAAAAACTAAAATATATCGGCTGGCCGGAAGAAATTATTGCGTAGGAAAATGAAAGCTGTCACTAATTTCTGCTTGCCATATTTAACTTCGTTAGGGAGTTGATGATGATGAATAATATGACTATCTGTAATTATATAGTTGGCCTGTTGGGAGCAATCATAGGCGGCATGATTATGCGCGCTTCCGCTGCCTTTTCGCTGGAGTTTACGGATAACGGCCCGGGTCCGGGCTTTTGGCCCTTCAGCTTAGGCTGCGCTATGGCGGTGGCGGCAGTGGTGCTATTGCTTTATACCTTCAGCAATAGAGCAGACTTGTCAGGACAAAAGGTAACGCTGACTACGGCGGCCAATAAGCGCGTATATATGATGATGGGTTTGGTCGTTTTATTTTGTGTGCTGATAAATTTGCTGGGCTTTTATCCGGCAGCGGCTGTGTTGATTATTGCTGTGATGCGCCTGTTAGATTATAAGGCTGTAAAGGGGATAGTCTTGACTACGGTATTGACTTTGGCCTTTATTTATTTGGTGTTTGGACTTTTGCTGCATACGCAGATGCCGCAGTCCATATTTTTATCCTAGGAGGTAGCGAGCATGGCTGATATTCTTAGTGCATTGAATATGGTTTTTGTGCCCTTAAACCTTTTAGGATTGGTTGCCGGTGTTTTGGTAGGCATTGCTTTTGGCTGTATGCCTGGCTTGAGCGTTAATATGGGTTTGGCGCTGCTTTTTCCGCTGGCGTTTACCTTTCACGGCATCGGCGGTATTTTAATGCTTTTGGGAATTTACTGCGGCGCCATTTACGGAGGCAGTATCAGCGCCATTCTACTGAAAACTCCCGGCACCCCTGCTTCGGTGGCGACTACGCTGGACGGCTATCCTATGGCTACCAAGCTGCGCCAACCCGGCAGAGCTTTGGGGTTGTCCACACTTGCCAGTACCTTTGGCGGCGTTTTCAGTACTATCTGTCTGATTTTATTAGCGCCTCAGCTGGCAAAAATTGCGTTGCAGTTTTCTAAGCCGGAATATTTTGCTTTGGCTATTTTTGGCCTAAGCATTATCACCAGCGTCAGCTCTGGCAGTGTTATTAAAGGCATTATGGGTGGACTGTTGGGCTTATTTTTGGCTACTGTTGGTATTGATGCCATGACCGGCACCATTCGCTTTACTTTAGATACCACCTATTTATTAGGCGGCGTATCTTTTATTCCTGTTTTGATTGGCGTTTTCGCTTTCGCGCAGGTGCTTGGCAGTATCGAAGATTATTATCATAACGAGCGTAGTGAGCAGCACATGGTTATAGACAGACTTTTGCCGTCTATGGCGGATATTAAGCGCGTTTTTGCTACGCTTATTCGTTCTTCCTTTATCGGTACTTTTATTGGCTGCGTGCCCGGTACCGGCGGCGATATTGCTTCGTTTGTTTCCTACGATCAAGCCAAACGCTGGTCCAAGCATAGTGCCAATTTTGGCAACGGTGAACCTGAAGGTATCTGCGCTTCGGAAGCAGGTAACAATGCGGTTTCCGGCGGTGCGTTTATTCCCGTGCTGACCTTGGGGATTCCCGGCGACGGCGCTACGGCGATCATGATGGGCGCTTTAATGGTGCAGGGTTTGCAGCCCGGTCCTTTGCTGTTTGTGGAAAAGGCTCCGGATGTTTACGCAATTTTTATTGGTCTGCTGTTAGCCAATATTATTATGGGAATTATGGGCTTTAGTCTCATTCGTCTGTTTACTAAGGTTGTGAATGTTCCGTTGCATATTTTGCTGCCGATTATTGTGATGATGACCTTTGTCGGCACCTATTCCTATAATAATTCACTGAATGATGTTTATTTGATGGTTATCAGTGGGTTTTTAGGCTATTTTCTCAATAAGCTGGGATTTTCTATGTCAGCCATCATTATCGGTATTATTCTCGGCGGTATGGCGGAACAAAATTTTGTCGGCTCTTTGATTATGAGCGACGGTAATTTTAATATTTTCTATACCAGACCCTTGTGCTTATTTTTCTTAGCGGCGGCTGTGCTTTCGCTGCTGTCGCCCTTTATCGGTAAAATGTTTAAGCGTGCGTGAAAATTACTTATATTAAATTTTTGCAGAGCACTAAGCTGCTAAGCTTTAAGGAGGCTTGCAATATGAAAAAGTTAGGATTTTCTTTAAGAAAAACATTATTCATGGCGGCAGCTACGCTAATTTTTGCCAGTGTCACCGAAGCTGCTCAGCGTGATAATTTTTTCTGGCTGGGGCAGATAAATAAAGCGACAGCCGTTATTAATACGGAAGAAAAGCTGCTGATGCCGGAGCAGGGGAAGCGTTTTGCCCGCGGTATTGCAACAGTATTGGAGCAAGGTGACAAGCCTGATGGCGCAAGACCGGGTTTAGTTATCACCTTTGAGCCTTTACTTATCCAAGCGGCAGGTCCGGAAATAACTAAACTGCATGCAGGCCGCTCCAGTCAGGATATGCTGACTACTGTGAGTCTTTTAATGCAAAGAGAGCAGCTTTTAGAGCTTGCACAAGAATTAAATGCTATGCAGCGAAGCTTAGCAGCTTTGGCAGAAAAAAATCAAGACACTGTTTTGCCTAACTATACCAATGGCGTAGCGGCGCAGCCCAATAGCTTGGCGCATTATCTCTTGGCCTATAATGATGCTTTTTCTCGCGACATGGAGCGATTGCAGGCTTATTATGCCAGAATAAATCGCTCGCCCATGGGTGCCTGCGTGCTGAATGGTACAGGCTGGCCTTTAAATCGCGATAAAATGGCTGTTTTCTTAGGCTTTGATGCTATTGCTTATAATACTTATGACGCAGGGCAGGTCTTTCCGCAAGAAGCACCTATTGAAATGGGCGGTATTTCCAGCAGCATTGCTATTCATATTGGTAGTTTTATTGAAGAAATTATGCAGCAATATGCCCAGCCCCGTCCTTGGATTTTACTCAAAGAGGGTAATGGCAATACCTATGTATCTAGCGCTATGCCCCAAAAACGTAACCCCGGCATTCTCAACCGGGCGCGTACTGATTGCTCAACATTGTTGGGCATGGCAGTAGAAGGAACTTTTAGAGCGCACAATATTCCTGCGGGTATTGCTGACGGACGCTTGCGCGGCACAGATAATATTACCAAGCAGACTATCAGCGTAGTGAAGCAGTTTAATCGTATTTTGCGAGCCTTAGAGGTTAAGCCGGAGAGAGCGTTGGAAGAACTAAATTTGGACTGGACTTGTTCTCAAGAGATTGCCGATGTGCTTATGCGCAAATATGAAGTGCCATTCCGCACGGGACACCATTTTGCTTCGGAGATTGTTACTTACGCTAGAGCAAATAATGTTACGCCTGCAACTTTCACTTACGAACAAGCTTGCGCAATTTATGCGAAACTGGCAGCAGAGGATAGTTCTATTCCCTCAAGCCTGCCCTTGACAGCCGCAGAATTTCGCTCCTGTCTGGACCCTGTGGCTATTGTGCATAACCGAGCAGTCAAAGGCGGCCCGCAAGCTCAAGAGCTGCGGCTTATGCTTGGCGAAGCAAATAAACGCTTGCTTAAACAGGAGCAGTGGCAGGCGAAAGCTAAAAGTAAAGTGGATAATGCCGAAGCAGAATTGAATAAACGTTTTCAAGCGCTGCTGTAAAAAATATATTCTTGTTGCTGCTCTTTATCGGCAGGCTGTTCAAAAAATTATAACAGTTTAGCTTATTATTGCTTAAATATAATTTATACGACCTGTTGCTTAGTAGCGGCAGGTTGTTTTTTTGAAAATTATTTTTAGTTTTCGTTGCCAAGGTTTGGTGAAAGGTGTATAATGTAGCCAATATTTTGTGACCGTTTTGTAGCATGGTAGTAAGGAGATTATTTTATGAGTAAGCAGGAAGCAACACGAGCAGAATTAGATAAAAAGGCGCAGGAGCTTTTAGAAGAACAGGAATCGGAAGCGCGCATGCGCACCTATCAAGGCCCGTTAGCAAAAATTATAATAGCATTATTGTGTATATGGGCGGCTTTTCAGGTTTATTTTACGACTGTCGGCGTTATCAGCGCTATTAACCTGAGAGCTATGCACTGTATTTTTTTGTTGTTGTTTACGTTTTTGCTGTTTCCCTCATACAAAAAAGAAAAACGTTTGCGCAGTCTGCCGCCGGTGTGGGATATTTTACTGATATTTTTAAGTGTGGGCAGCTTTGGTTACTTGATTTTGAATTATGAGCGTATCGCCATGACGGGCGGGCGTATCGACACTCACGAAATACTTATTGCCGGTGCGGCGCTTTTAGTAGTTTTTGAAGCAGCTCGCCGCGCTTCTGGCAATTTAGCGATACTGGCGCTGATTTTTTTAGGCTATAACTGGTTTGGCGAATTTTTGCCGGGATATTTGGGGCATAACGGCTTTACTTTAAAACGTGTGCTGATTACGCAGTTTTGGGGTACGCAGGGCGTTTTGGGTACCGGTATCGGCGTATCCGCTACCTATATTTTTCTGTTTGTTTTATTCGGCGCTTATTTAAAGTACAGTGGCTTTTCTAAATTTATCAACGATTTTTCTTTAACCTTGGTTGGTCAAACTCCCGGCGGGCCGGCGAAGGTTGCCGTTTTGGCCTCTGGTTTGATGGGCATGATTAACGGTTCGGCAGTAGCTAATGTTGCTACCACCGGCACCATAACCATTCCCTTGATGAAGCAGACTGGCTACAAAAAAGAATTTGCCGGAGCCGTAGAGGCTGTTGCTTCCACTGGCGGTCAGTTCTGCCCGCCGATTATGGGCGCGGTCGGCTTTGTCATGGCGGAATTTTTGGGCATTAGCTATACCAAGGTAATGCTGGCAGCTATCGTGCCGGCGTTGCTCTATTATGTGGGCTTGCTTATGGCAGTGCATTTTGAAGCTATGCGCTTGGGACTTTCCGGACTTTCCAAGGAAAATATTCCCGACGCTATGAAGGTAGTCAAAAAGCAGGGACATCTAGTCATTCCGTTAGTAATGCTCATTGGCTTGATGTTTGCAGGCTATACGCCTCTTTATGCGGCTGTGTTTTCTATTTTTGGCACCATTGCCGCCAGCTGGCTGCGCAAAGAAACCCGCATGACACCTAAAATTATTTTAGATGCTACGGTTGAAGGCGCTAAAGGCGCTATTTCCGTAGGCGTTTGCTGCGTAATTATCGGTGTCATTATCGGTACCGTTACCTTGACCAGCATGGGACTGAACATGGGCTATCTGATTTTAAATATTGTGGACAATAATAATATTTATCTAACGGGCTTCTTTGTTATGGTTATGTCTACAATTTTAGGTATGGGCGTTCCCGGCGTGGCTGCGTATGTAATTGTGCAGGCCGTGGCAGTGCCGGTTTTAATCGACGCCGGCGTGTTGCCGCTGACCAGCCATTTGTTCTGCTTGATTTATGCCTGCCTGTCCAATATTACGCCGCCGGTGGCAATCAGCGCGTATGTGGCCAGCGGTATTGCAGGCTCCGACCAGACTAAAACCGGTTTGTGGGCTATGCGTCTTGGCATTATCGGTTTTATTATTCCGTTTTTCTTTTTGGATAATCCTGTGCTGCTGGTTGGTGTGGATGCCAATGCAACTACAGCGGCATCTTTATGGGCAGTATTTACTGCTTTACTGGGAACGGCAGGCTTGGTGGCCGGTTTGGAAGGCTGGTTTGTGGAGCGTTGCAGCCTGTGGGAACGGGCAGTGCTTATTGTGCTTGCGCCGCTATTGCTATATCCGGGTCTTTTAACCGATGCTGTTGGCATTGCTGTATTTGCGGCCTTGGCTGTCTGGCAGCTTATGCGCCGCAGCAAAACTGAATAAAATTTGTTTATCCGTGATTTTTTAGAAAATCATACAATAAAAATTAAAAATAAGGGAGAGAAAAACATGAAAAAATTATCTGTACTCAAACGGATGGCTTGCGCAGCCTTGGCTCTTACCATGCTGGCCGGCGTAGTTGCCGGCTGCGGCGGTGAAAAAAAAGAAGCTGCCAAAGCCCCGGCTAAGGTAGTAAAAATCAATTTTCCCACTGCCGGTGCTTCCGGTGCGCTGTATGCTGTTGGTGCTGCTATTACCAACAACTGGACGAAAAACGTTCCCGGCGTGCAGGCTGCCAGTCAGGCTTCTGCTGGTGGTATCGCTAACTTGAATATGGTTGCCGGTAACGAAGCGCAGGTTTCCATAGCTATCAGCTCCAACGTGCTACAATGTCTGCAAGGCACCGACAGCTTTAAGGATCACGCTTATAAAGATTTGAAGGTTATCGGCGGCTTATACATGAATCCTAACCAAGTGGTTGTTACCAATAAATCCGGCATTAACACCTTGGCCGACGTTAAGGGCAAGCACTTTGCCGTAGCCGCTGCCGGTTCTTCCGTGTATAATGAATGTCAAAATCATTTTACTACTGTTGGTATGAAGTTCCCCGAGGATATTAAAACCGAATTGATTGCCTTTGGACCCGCTGCCGATATGCTGCAAAACGGCACATTGGACGGCGCTTGGATTATGTCCGGTGCTCCGGCTGCCGCTGTTTCTCAAGCATTGACTGCCGGCTGTCATTTGGTTGATATTGACGACAAAACCATTTCTGCTTTGCAGGCTAAATATCCTTGGTACGCAAAATATACCATCCCCGCGAAAACTTATCCTAACCAAGATAAGGATGTGCAGACCTCTGCTATTAAAATGGTAATGTTCTGCCGCCATGATTTGAGTGAGGATACCGTTTACCAGTTGACTAAATCCTTTTGGGAGCATATTGACGAGCTGGGCAAGGCACAGAAAAATTTGAAGGGTTTGAAACCTGCCGACGCCGTCAAAGATATTGCCAACCTGCCGCTACATTCCGGCGCTGCCAAATACTATAAAGAGATTGGCGTAATTAAATAAAATCAACTTTTGCCGTAAAATCCTGACCTGAAACATGGTCAGGATTTTTTTGTGATACACTTTTTAAATATACATGTATACAATTTTCGTAACTATTGTGAGATTAGTGTATACATGCTATAATGTCAATTGTGTTCGGTAGTTGAAAAAGGAACACAAAATTTAAATTTTTGTTATAAAATGAAGGGGAGTTGTAACATGGTAGATTTTTTAAATGCGTTTGACAGTTTTGTGTGGGGTCCGCCCCTAATGATTTTGTTGATTGGCACAGGCATTATGTTGACGCTTCGTTTGGGTCTTTTGCAGGTAACCAAATTACCCATGGCTTTAAAGCTTATCTTTTCTGCCCGCAGTAACGGCAGCGGCGACGTAAGCAGCTTTCAGGCTTTGTGTACCGCTTTAGCGGCAACGGTAGGTACCGGCAATATTGTTGGCGTAGCAACCGCCGTTAAGGCAGGCGGCCCCGGCGCTTTGTTTTGGATGTGGATTGCCGCTTTCTTCGGCATGGCTACCAAATACGCAGAATGTCTGCTGGCCGTAAAATATCGTCAGGTTGACGCTGACGGCAATGTTTCCGGCGGCCCCATGTACTACATTGAGCAGGGCTTAGGTAAATCCTACAAACCGCTGGCAGTTATGTTTGCAGTTTTTGGCGTTATGACCGCCTGCTTGGGTACCGGTACTTTTACGCAAGTAAATTCTATTACTTCTATTGTTAATGTTTCTTTTGACGTTCCGGAGGTTTACACTGCTATAGTTTTAACCTTGTTGGTTGCGGCAACCACCATCGGCGGTTTAAAATCCATCGCTAATGTTGCCAGCAAGATTGTTCCGTTCATGGCTGTGCTTTATGTTGTCTGCTCTGTTGCAGTATTGATTTATTACGCAGACGCAATTCCGGCGGCTGTTAAATTGGTTATCGACAGCGCTTTCACTACCACTGCTGCAACCGGCGGCTTCTTGGGCGCAAGCGTTATGCTGGCTATGCGCAGCGGCGTTGCCCGCGGCATTTTCTCCAACGAAGCTGGCTTAGGTTCCGCTCCTATCGTTGCGGCTGCCGCTAAAACTAAATGGGCTGCCGAGCAAGGTCTTGTTTCCATGACCGGTACCTTTATCGACACCATCATCATCTGCACCATGACCGGACTGACATTGGTTGCCAGCGGCGTTTGGTGCGGCGATTTGAACGGCGCGGCTATGACCGAGGCTGCTTTTGCAGGCGCTTTCCCCGTTGTTGCTAAATATATGCTCACCGCAGGCTTGGTACTGTTTGCTTTCACCACTATTATTGGCTGGAACTACTACGGCGAACGCTGCGTAGAATATCTCTGCGGCGTAAAAGGCATTATGCCTTACCGTATCGCTTACATTATTTTGGTAGGCTTGGGCGCTTTCCTGAAGCTGGAAGTAATTTGGATTATTGCCGATATCGTCAACGGCTTGATGGCATTCCCGAACCTTATCGCCTTGGTTGGCTTGAGCGGTGTTGTGGTTGCAGAAAGCAAGCGCTATTTTGACTATTTGAGCAAGCGCCAGGACAGAAAGAACAATATTAAAAGTATCAGAAATAATTCTGCCAACGCTTAAAAAACTGCGTTGGACGCAAAGAAATAGTTGACACAAAGTTTACATTGTGGTATCATATTCGAGTAACAAAGCAGAAGCCTCCCGCTTCTCACCTTGCGGTCACACTCGACAGGGTTGGATATGTATTTTTCGGCGGGTGGATTTATTCTGCCCGCTTTTATTTTTTGTAAGCAGTAAGCTTACCTAGTGTCCTTGGAGGTGAATTGTCATAGCAAAAGAAAGCTTGCGTATCAATGAAGAAATTCGTGCCCGTGAAGTGCGTGTTATTACTGCTGATGGCGAACAGCTTGGTATTATGTCCGGTCGTGCAGCTCAACAACTGGCAGTGGAAAGACATTTAGATTTGGTAGAGATTGCTCCCACAGCGAAACCGCCCGTGTGCAAGATTATGGATTACGGCAAGTATCGTTACGAGCAACAAAAACGTGAAAAGGAAGCCCGTAAAAAGCAAAAAACCTTCGACATTAAAGAAGTTAAGCTGCGTCCCGGTATTGAAGACCATGACTTTAACGTTAAGTACAAGAATGCCGTTCGCTTCCTGGAAGATGGCGACAAAGTAAAAGTCACCATTATGTTCCGCGGCCGCGAGCTGTCCCATCCTGAACTTGGCGAAGTACTGCTGAATAAAATGGCACAGCAGTTAAAAGAAGTTGCCGTTGTAGAAAGAGTACCCAAATTAGAAGGCAAAAACATGATTATGATTGTTGCGCCAAAACCTGCTAAATAATAGAGGAGGAAATCACAATGCCGAAAATGAAAACCCGTAGAGCTGCTGCAAAGCGCTTCAAGAAAACCGCTTCTGGTGAATTCAAACATTTTAAAAACTTTAAGAGCCACATTCTCGAACATAAATCTCCTGCACGTAAGAGAAACCTGCGTAAAGCAGCTCTGGTTCACAAGACTGATAAAGAGCATGTAGCAAAAATGCTCCCGTATGCATAATTAAGAGATTTAAAGGAGGAGATTACAAATGGCAAGAATTAAAGTGGGCGTAACCGCTCATCGTCGTCATAAACATATTCTGAAACTGGCTAAAGGCTACTATGGTTCCCGCAGCAAACAATTCAAAAAAGCTAACGAGCTGGTAATGAAAGCATTGTCCTATGCACGTCGTGACCGCCGCGCTAAAAAACGCGAGTTCCGTCGCCTGTGGATTGCTCGTATCAACGCTGCTACCCGTGCAAACGGCATGAGCTACAGCCGTTTTATCTGCGGCCTGACTAAAGCCGGCATCAACCTGAACCGCAAGGTTTTGGCTGACATGGCTATTTTTGACGCAGCTGCTTTCGCTAAATTGGTAGAAGCTGCTAAAGCCGCTCTGTAAGCTAAACTATAAATTTCAAGCCTGTTCCCTAGCGGAGCAGGCTTTTTTGTTTTGATAAGCTTAAAATAATTACTTTATTTGACGTTAGTATATAAGGTTAGTATAATAATAGCATCTTGAAATTTTAGAAGAAAGGAGCAACCGGAAAATGCTGCGGCAGAAAATTCGTCAGGCGTTTACAAAACAAAATACTCTTGACGCCGAAGCTATTTCTCACCGGCAAAAGCTTACCTTTTTACAAAGAATGCTGCGTTGGTCGTTAAATATCAATCGCAGCATGCTGATAGGCTTATCCTTTGTCGTGCTCATTTTTGCGGGCGCTTTGTTGCTGTCTTTGCCGATTGCGCATCAAAATGGGCAGTGGGCGCATCCTTTAGACGCCTTGTTTACGGCTGCGTCGGCTTCCTGCGTTACGGGTCTGGTGGTTTGGGATACTGCCAACGAACTGACTCTTTTTGGACAACTGGTGTTGATTTTTCTTATTCAGGTTGGCGGTATTGGTATTATGACTATCAGCACTTTGTTTAGTATTGGGTTTGGCAGACGTATGAAAATCCGTCAACTTTTGTTAGTGCAAGAATCACTTAATCAGGACGCACCGTCGAATGTTATCCATGTTGCCATAAATGTGTTAAAATATACATTTGTTACCGAATTTGTTTTTGGTACGCTTTTGGCGTTGTGCTTTTATGATAAAATGGGAGCGCACGCTTTTTATTGGGGCTATTGGCATGCCGTTTCTGCTTTTTGTAATGCGGGCTTTGATTTAGCAGGAAATTTTGACAGCTTTGTAGGTTTTCAGAGCCATATTTTATTAAATTTATGCTTGATTCTGCTGATTATCATAGGCGGTATAGGCTTCACCGTGATTGATGATGTGCTTTCTAATCGCTGCTGGCGCAAACTGACGCTGCATTCAAAAATTGTTTTGACTGTTAATGGAGCTTTGATTATTGCCGGCACGCTTATTATTTGGCTTTTAGAGCAGCATAACGCTGCCACTCTTGGCAGTTTAAATATTGCTTGGCAGTGGTTAGCGGCGCTGTTTCAGTCGGTATCCTTGAGAACAGCGGGATTTAACACAATAAATTTGGCGGCGCTGACTAATGCAACCTTGTTTTTTATGGTGTGCATGATGTTTATAGGCGCGTCTCCGGCTTCCACCGGCGGCGGTATTAAAACTACAACTTTTGCCGTGCTGCTGGCTTCTACTGTGGCTTTGCTGCGGGATAAAAAGGATGTAGTGCTGTTTAACCGGCGGCTCGATACGGCGATTATTCACAAAAGCCTGGCTATTTTTTTGCTGGCGATTAGCTGGTGTTTATTAGCGATTTTTTTATTGTTGTTTTTGGATGATAAAAATCAACCTGTGCAATTTGTAATTTTTGAGGTAATTTCGGCTATGGGTACTGTGGGCATGGGCGTAGGCATTACGCCGGAATGGAATTCGTGGTGCAAGCTGGTGCTGATTATTACGATGTTTATAGGCAGAATAGGCATTTTAACCTTTGGTATGTCCTTCTTTAATAAAAAAGTAGACCGTTTGCGTTATCCTACCGAAAATATTATGATTGGTTAAGAGGAATAAAAGATGAAGCAAAGCAAAAATAAACAATTTTTAATCGTAGGCTTGGGCTTATTTGGTACCAGCGTAGCGAAAACGCTGTATAATCTTGGTTATGACGTTTTTGCCATGGACAGTGACGAAAATTTGGTACAGAATTTAAGCAGCCAGCTTCCTTATGTTGTTTGCGGTGATGCCAGCGATAAAAAAACACTGCAATCGCTGCCGATTGATGATATAGACGCGGCAGTTGTTTCTATCGGCAGCTTAGAAGGCAATATGCTGGCTACCATGATGCTTAAAGAAATGGGTGTGCCCAAGGTTATTTCTAAGGCCATTAACGAGCTGCACGGGGCAATGTTGAATAAAATTGGCGCTGATAAGGTTATCTACGCCGAAAAGGATATGGGCGAGCGTCTGGCGCACAATTTAATTTCTGCAAGCGTTATGGATTATATTGAGCTGTCCAAGGAAATAAGCGTAATGAGCCTGCATGTGCCGGCGGAGCTTGTGGGTAAAAATTTAATTGAAGCAGATTTGCGCCGACGCTACGACGTTAACGTAGTGGCTGTTAAACGTGGAAGCCAAACTCTTGTTAATCCCAAAGCGCAGGAAGTTTTTCAGCAGGGGGATGAAATTATTATTTTAGGTACGCATCAAGGTGTTAAACGTATGGGGGTAGATTTTTAATGGAACTTACAGGCTTGCAAAATCCGCAGGTTAAGGCTGCCGCAGAGCTTAAGCAGAAAAAATACCGTCAGAAGCGGGGCTTGTTTTTGGCTGAAGGACTGCGTACCGTAGAGGAAGCCGTAGCTTATAACGCCGTGGAAAGTATTTTTTATACGGCCATTGAGGACGACAGAACGCGCGCAGTTTTGGAGCAGGCAGCAGCTAAAGCCTTGAAACTTTTTTGCGTAGCGGAAAATGTGATGAAAAAAATTGCCGATACCGAAACGCCCCAGGGAATTATTGCCGTATGTAAAATGCAGTCTGTGTCTTTAGAAAAGCTTTTTGCAGCCGGTAAAATGCTGCTGGTGTTGGATAGAGTGGGAGACCCGGGAAATTTAGGCACCATGCTGCGCACTGCCGACGCTGCCGGAATTGGCGGCGTGCTGCTTTTAAAAGGCAGCGCCGATATTTACGCTCCTAAAACCGTGCGCGCTTCTATGGGCTCGTTATTTCATGTGCCGGTGCTGTCAGGCTTAAACGAGCAGCAGTTTATTGCCGAAGCGCATAAAGCAGGCTACGAGCTTTTAGTTACCTGCTTAGACGGCGCAGATAATTTGTATCAGGCAGATTTGCATGGAAGAATAGCTTTTGTGATGGGTAACGAGGCCAACGGCGTGAGCGATAATCTGATTAACGCGGCAGATAAACGTGTGTATATTCCCATGAAAGGGCGCGCAGAATCGTTAAATGTGGCTATGGCGGCCGGCATTGTGATTTTTGAGGCGCTGCGCAGGCAGTTATAAAAGAAGAAAATATTGGCGCTGCGGTAATATTGCTTGACAAAAAATTAAAATTATAATATAATATCTACATTATCTATGGAGAGGTTCCCGAGTGGCTAAAGGGAGCAGACTGTAAATCTGCCGCGTTTCGCTTCGTTGGTTCGAATCCAACCCTCTCCACCAACATTTGGCGGCGTAGCTCAGTTGGCTAGAGCATGCGG
>Ga0129316_1000299_pt1 | contig 30578 bp, 29 predicted proteins | sample Cm1ome_2_FD_94429 | JGI IMG/M metagenome (GOLD analysis project Ga0129316, IMG submission 94429) | Eastern black-and-white colobus group fecal microbial communities from Wisconsin, USA - Cm1022B metagenome | ecosystem: Host-associated > Mammals > Digestive system > Large intestine > Fecal...
CCCCTTAGCTCAGTCGGTAGAGCAACGGACTGTTAATCCGTGTGTCGTTGGTTCGAGTCCAACAGGGGGAGCCAGAGAAATACCCGGTATTCGCTTTGAATACCGGGATTTTTCTAACTTTTGGGCATGATTGAAACAAGGCCGTTTTGGGGCATTTGGGTGAAAAATGGCTTCTGAACAAACACCGTCCGAATTTCGGGCGGTGTTTTATTAGCGGGTGATTATTGAGCGCTTATCGATATACTTATTTTTCCGCCCCTAAACGCATTTTCACTTCGAATGTCGTCCCCTTTTTCTTATTTGCATAAACTTTAATCGTACCGTCATGAACCCGTACAACTTCTCGTACCATTGTAAGTCCAAGCCCCACACCGCCAAGTTCCCGGCTTCTTGACTTATCTATACGGAAGAACGGTTCAAAGATCTGCGTTCTGAATGCTTCATCAATTCCGTTTCCTGTGTCGGAAACCGTAAGAACAACATCGTTCTTCTCCCTTATTGCGGATACCGTAACGGTTCCGTCTTTTTGATTATATTTAATGGCATTTTCCACAAGATTATATAGCATTCTGTAAATCAGAATATCACTTCCTGTCAAGAATAATTCTTCATCTGCCTTTTCTCCTCCCCGATGTGAGTTCTGTATCAATTCAATGTTTTTTTCCTGTGCCAGCGGTTCCAAATCTGTCAGAACTTCCTCAATCAGACCATGGAGCTCAATTCTGTCATTTCGCGCCACCGTCTGTAATTCACTCATATCCAAAAGCGTTCTGACCAACTTGCTAAGACGTTCATTCTGCTCCGTTACCATCTGAATTGTCTCTTCTGCCGCTGTTGTACTCTCCGGATGTTCTGCTGCATGGTATAGATCCAGTTGTGCCTGGATTAGTGCCAGCGGAGTACGTAACTCATGTGCCGCATTTCCCGTAAACTGACGCTGCGTCTCAAATGATACTGATAGCCGCATAAGCATTTTATTGAAAGATTTGCGAAGTCTGTCCAGTTCTGCAATCTTATTCTCTTCGATTGTATAATCTGTCAGGTTCTGTGCCTGAACCTTTTCCACTGTCTCTGAAAATTCCCGGAGTGGTTTCAAGGCCCGTCCACTGATAAAATACGTCGCTGCGCCGCCAATTAGCGCTACAATAACAGTAATCAGAAGGCTTCTGCTTCTATAATCTGATTTGGAGTTATAAACCTTCATGGAAAACTGTGCCACAAAGTCATCCCACGCATCATCCGGAATATCAATGTACACCGCTTCCGGCGCTGCGCCCTGCTCCGTGACAGACTCCTGAAGCGTATCGAAATAATAGATTCCGTTTTTATATAGGAAAAAGGTAAGACATCCGCATAATACGGTGATCAACACCGTTGTAAGAAGCGTTAATTTCCATTGGAGCGATATTTTTTTCATGCTTTGCTATCTCCTCCGATCTTATAGCCCTCACCGATTTTGTTTACGATTGGATCATATCCGAGTCCCGCTTTCAGTTTTTTTCGCAAGGAAGACATATGCACCCGGATTGAACCGCTAAAACTGTCCACAGAAGAATCCCAGACATGCTCAATCAGTTCTTCCTGACTGACCGGTCTTCCCTGATTTAAGAGGAGATATTCTAAAATTCCATTTTCTTTTCTCGTCAACGCAACCGGATTATCTTCTGCATACGCAACCCTTTCTCTCGTATCAAATCGAAGATTTCCACATTTCAGGCAGATGTTTTTTTGTACAAATTTTCTCCTCGTCAGGCTTCTCACGCGAGCTTCCAGCTCCTCCAGGTGAAATGGTTTTTCCATATAATCATTTGCGCCGGAATCCAGTCCCTCTACCTTATCCGCGATCTGACTTCTCGCGGACAGGATCAAAACTTTTGTCTCTTCGTTTTCCTTGCGAAGCTCCCGAAGAATCTCCATCCCATCCAAACCGGGCAGATTGAGATCAAGCACAATCAGGTCATACAGTTCCGCATAGATCATATCCAGTGCCTGCTCTCCGTCATTACACATATCCACTTCATAACCTGCCAGGTGCAGACTTTTCGCAATCATTTCACATAATTTTTTCTCATCTTCAACAACTAATAATCTCATTTTGTTTTTTTCTCCATTTTCTTAACAGGGAATTTACACCCCATATTATATAATACAACCATCGAGCGGTCAATAGGCCGACTTTGGGCAATAAAAACGAAAGGAGCAGTTACTATTTACGGTAACAAGGGGTATCTTGATGAAATCAGAAAAAGCGGCACAGATTATCCTACTTGCAGCTGGTTTTGCATTTTTCCTTGTTGGGATTTTTCGAGGAGAAGCTGCGGTTGTGCTCAGTAAGGCAATAAAACTATGTATGGAGTGTGTCGGAATTGGATAAGAAATCAAACAAGAATTTCCTGGTTCGCTTCCGCGGATGGTTTCAGGCAGCTGCAACACTGCTGACCAATCCTCATATTCCAAATCTGTTTAAGGGGAAACTTTATCAGGGAAAGGTAAAAACAATATGTGTCCCCGGGCTGAACTGCTACTCTTGTCCGGCTGCCACAGGCGCCTGCCCGATTGGGGCTTTCCAGGCTGTAGTCGGTTCATCAAAATTCAAGTTCACCTACTATATCACCGGATTCTTTATCTTGCTGGGCGTTCTGTTAGGACGATTTATCTGCGGTTTTCTCTGCCCGTTTGGATGGTTTCAGGATCTGCTGCATAAAATTCCCGGTAAGAAACTGTCTACCGCAAAACTGAAACCCCTGCGGTATCTGAAATACGTGATTCTGGTCGTTTTTGTTATACTGCTTCCGGCACTCGCAACCAATTCGCTGGGTATGGGAGATCCGTTCTTCTGCAAATACATATGCCCGCAAGGCGTACTTGAGGGCGCAATTCCACTGTCACTTGCTAATTCGGGGATCCGTGGGGCACTCGGACACTTATTTACGTTTAAGTTTACAATCCTTGTGCTTGTAATCATCCTGAGCATTCTGTTTTACCGTCCATTCTGTAAGTGGATATGCCCACTTGGCGCCATCTACTCGCTGTTTAACAAAGTATCTTTTCTAAAAATCAGGGTAGATCCTGAAAAATGTGTGGACTGTCAGAAATGCAGTCATGCATGCAAAATGGATGTAAATGTAGTAGACACACCAAATCACCCGGAGTGTATTCGATGTGGAGCATGTATGAAGGCCTGTCCTACAAACGCAATCTGCTATCATTACGGATTTTCAAGCAGGAAACAGGCTGACAAAAAGTAAGCGAAAATGAAGTTAAAACGATTCAAAAGGAGATTAAAAATCATGAAAAGCAAAACAAGCAGAGCAAACGCAATGAAAAAAGCAATCGCGGCATCTCTTGCCATTCTCATTCTTCTTGCGTTCACGGGGTGCGGAACTTCATCCGGTTCCGCGGCAACTGAAAGCCAGAGGCAGGAAGATGCCTCCGCAACTTCAGGCAGTTTGGCTGAGGCGAAAGAAAAGCTGAACGACCTCTACCAACAGGAGAACCAGATCTTTGCGGATCACCAAAATGCATGGAACAAAGCATTTGGCTTTATGAGCAAGAATATGGACGATGATACCTTGAATGAAAACTATGCGGACTTTCTTGCCAATATAATTGAATCAAACAAAGACTCCTTCTCCGAAGAAGAATACGCAACTCTGAGTAAAGACGTTGAAACGATTCGAGGCATTGAAGAGGAAATTGCGAAACTTGAAAAAGAAATTGCCGCATCGGATTCTTCCGGCAGCAGCTCCTCCAACTCAGCTGACGCTACAGGTGTGTTCCAGGGTTTCAAAGGGAAAGATCTGGACGGTAACGATGTAGATGAAAGCCTTTTCGCACAAAATAAAGTTACGGTTGTAAACTTCTGGTTCAGCGGATGCAAGCCCTGTGTCGAAGAGCTTTCCAAACTGAATGAGTTAAATGATGAAATTAAGAAAATGGGCGGCGAGGTTGTTGGTATCAATACAGATACATTAGATGACAATCAGGATGGAATCAAAGAGGCGAAGGAAATCCTGAAGGCCCAGGGAGCTTCCTACAAAAACCTGACTGTCGATTCCGATTCGACAGTTGGAAAATATGCAGGAAACATTATGGCGTTCCCGACAACGGTTCTCGTGGATAAAGACGGAAACATCATTGGCGAACCTTTTCTGGGGGGAATCAATGATCAATCCAACTATGAGCAACTGATGAAACAAATTCAGTCCGCACTGGATCAGAACTAATTCATTTGCCGAAGATGTATGTTAAATCAGGCTGTCGCACGAATGCGACAGCCTGATTTTTTGATGCGCCCGGTGAGCGCACGTTCTCCAGGGTGAAAGTCCCGAAATCACTCGGCAGCAAGAAGACTTAGCCAAAGGCAGGGTGTCCGTCGTGAGGCGAAATCCGAAGAAAGCCGGACTTTGGACGCCCATATCCACATCAGAGGCAAAGGCAATCCGCAGTCAATACACCCCTCTGGCCATGGATATGAAACCGCTCTCCTGGTTTTCTATGGCAGATCAGTGACGGGCCAGCCACTCCCGGCGCAGGATCGCGTAGTGTGCGGTGTCGCACAGACCTTGGTTGTTCCAGTCCGCCTCCCGGCCGGTGCCCTCGTAGGTCATGCCGCATTTGCGCATGACATCACCGGAGTGGGGATTGTGGGGGTCGTGGCGGGATTCAATGCGGTTGAAGCCCACTTCCTCAAAGAGAAAACCCAGAACAGCATCCAGGGCTTCGGACATGACGCCACAGTGCCACCAGCGTTCCCCGATACAGTAGCCAATCTCGGTGGAGCCGATTTTATCATCCACCTGGCGGGCGGTGATGTTCCCGATGGGTTCCCCCAGAGATTTGAGGACGATCATCCAGTTGTAGTTCTTCGGGGAGGCGCATTCCTCGATCCAGCCGCTTAAAACCTGTTTTGTAACATCCAGGCTGGCATGGGGCGGCCAGGTCAGAAATTTCGTGACCTCCGGGCTGGAAGCCCAGTTGCGGTACATGGGTTCCGCGTCCTCCATCTCTGCCCTACGCAGAAGAAGCCGGGGCGTCTCGATGGTCTGGGTGCCCTTATGGGTCAGCAGACGGCGGCCCTTGGGATTATAGAGAATGGATTCTTCGGAATTCTCGACGGTGCCGTACCGGGTCTCGTAGTTGCAGTTTTTGATATACCGGAAGCCGCATTTTTGGATGACCCGGGCAGACTGACGGTTCCAATCAAAATGCCCTACCAGAAGAAAGTCCAATCCGACGGTGTCAAACAGATAGGCAGTGACGGCTTTCACGGCCTCAGGCATCAGCCCACGGCCCCAGTAGTCCCGGGAGAGTACATAGCCCAGTTCCCGGCCCCGGAGCCAGGCAAGCTCCGGATAATGTTCTTCGTTATATTCCTCGATGCCCAAAGAGCCGATGACCTTACCCTCATAATCCAGGGCAAGGGTCTTCTTCTGGGCGATAAAGCCCTTTAGAATGGTCCGGGATTCTTCAATATTCTTGTGGGGCGTCCACCCGGCCATCTGGCCCACGCCGTCTACTTTCGCGTAGGCGTAAAAGTCCTCCAGGTCGCTTTCCTGCCAGGGCCGCAGGGTCATGCGGGGGGTGTGCAGGGTGATGCCGGTAATATCAATGGGTGTGTTCATGAAAATACCTCCTTAAAAACGGTTTTTGTTATGTGCTTTGTGCGTTGCTGACGCTACAGCATCCCGCCGTGCCCGATGAACAGCAGGTGATTGCTGACGCCCAGCCATTCCGGCTTTTCACAGATGTAGAAATGGTATCGCAGGTACTGTCGGTAGGTCTCTTGGTCCATTCCGTTGACTGTGTCCTTCAAAAGTTCGCTGACGCCATCGGCGGCAATCTGGTGGGTAACGGTGATTCCGCCTGCTTGAAGCATTTCCCGGCAGGCCGGGAGCGTATGGAAGACAAAGGGAAAATCATCAAGACGGAAGGTCTCCTTGTTGTAGGCTCCGCGGAGCAGATAGTCCGGCTGGCTCTGCTGCATGGTCAGAATTACGCTGTCGTTGGAGAGAAAAGCGAAGAAAAGCGTTCCGCCGGGTTTGCAAACCCGCTTTGCCTCCCGGATTGCCCGGACGCCGTCCTCTGTCCGGTGCAGATGATAGAGGGGGCCCAGCAGCAGAACAATATCGAAGCTGCCGGAATCGTAACGGCTTAGATCCAGGGCGTTGCCCTGCTGCAAATCTATGGTATCCTCCGGCAGCAGCTGCCGCCGAAAGGCGGCAATATTGCTGTCAGCCAATTCCAGGGCAGAGACTGTATAACCCTTTCGGGAAAAATACAGACTGTAGGCGCCGGGCCCCGCGCCGATATCCAGAATTTTGTCTCCGGGACGCAGATATTTTTCAATGTAGTGTGTGGTTGTGAGAAATTCGACCTGCGAGGCCTTGCTGCCGCGCAGACGGGTACTTTCATCGGAGCGGCGGTAAATCTCCTGTACCAGGGCTTCATCGCTGTCGAAGTCATAGCCATCCATGTAGTGCATTCGAAAGGACTCCTTTCCTATGGGAAAATAAAACAGCAGCAGGCAAACCGGAACGGGTTTTGCCTGCTGCTGTTGCTTTTGGAAATATCAAACCGAAAAAGCGTACAACAATGCAGGCCCGTAAGAATTCATTACGGACTTGGGATTCTGACCATTCATGAAAGAAAAATGCATTGTTGTCACCTCTTTTATTTATGCGATTATACGGAAAAGAATATACGTTGTCAAGCCCTTTTTACACCAAGTCCGCGATTTCGTAAATCAGCCGCTCGGTCTTCTCCCAGCCCAGGCAGGCGTCGGTGATGGATTTGCCGTAGGTGCCGCCGTCAACCTTTTGGTTGCCGTCTTCTATGTAGCTTTCTACCATGAAGCCCTTGACAAGATTGTGGATGCCTGTATCATAGGTTCTGTTTTGCAGGACTTCCCGGATGATGCGGCCTTGCTGGAAAGGGTTTTTGCCGGAGTTGGCGTGGTTGGCGTCGATGATGACGGCGGGGTTTTGGAGGCCCTGTTCTTCATAGAGTTTGTGGAGGAAAAGCAGGTCTTCGTAGTGGTAGTTGGGCCGGGGGTCGCCGTGCTTGTTGGTGTAGCCCCGGAGAATGGCGTGGGCGTAGGGGTTTCCCCGGGAGGTGGCCTCCCAGCCGCGGTAGATAAAGGTATGGCTGTGCTGGGCGGCGTTGATGGAGTTCATCATCACGGACAGGTCGCCGCCGGTGGGGTTTTTCATGCCCACGGGAACGGAGATGCCGGAGCTGGTGAGCCGGTGCTGCTGGTCTTCTACAGACCGGGCCCCCACGGCAACATAGGCCAGCACATCGTCCAAGTATTTATAGTTTTCCGGGTAGAGCATTTCGTCGGCGCAGGAAAAGCCCGTCTCCCGCAGCACCCGCATATGCAGCTCCCGGATGGCAATCAGGCCTTTCAGCATATCCGGGGCGGCGTTGGGGTCCGGCTGGTGGAGCATCCCCTTGTAGCCTGCGCCGGTGGTCCGGGGCTTGTTGGTGTAGACCCGGGGAATGATCAGAAGCTTGTCAGCCACTTTCTCCTGAATAGGCACCAGCCGGGAGATATAATCCAGCACACTGTCCTCCCGGTCTGCCGAGCAGGGGCCGATGATCAGGGCCAGCCGGTGATCCCGGCCGCCCAGAATGTCCTTCAATTCCCGGTCCCGCCGCTCAAACACCTGGGCCATGTCGGCGGTGACGGGATATTCCTGCTTTAGGTCATAGGGAATGGTCAGCTTGCGCTTGAAATCCATATTCATAGTGTAAAAACCTTCTTTGTCTTGATCGATAGGCTCAGTATAGCGGGTTCCGGCGAAAAATGCAAGAAAAACCATTATGGGGTGTGAGGTTTTGACTATGAAATCGGTCTATCAGGGTGAGGAACAAAAACGAATGAGGTGATCTCAAATGGACGACAACAAAATAATCGCGCTGTTCTTCGCCAGAAATCAGGACGCCATCCGGCATACGGACGCGGCATATGGGCGGCGGCTGTTCTGTCTGGCGGAACGGATCGTGCAAAACGATCAGGATGCGGAGGAAAGCGTCAGCGATACCTATTTGCAGGCGTGGAATACCATTCCGCCCCAGCGGCCTACCCATTTCTATGCCTATATCGCCAAGATCTGCCGGAACTTCTCCCTGAAAAAGCTGGATTGGAAGAACGCCCAGAAGCGAAAGGCAGAAATTGTGACCCTGACCCAGGAGATGGAGAGCTGCATCCCGGATACCGCCCGGGAAAACGAGCTGGACGCCCGGGAGTTGGGCAGGCTGCTGGACGCTTTTTTAAGGACCCAGACGCCGGATAATCAGATGGTATTTCTGCGCAGATTCTGGTACGCGGACACCATCGGGGAAATCGCTGCCCGGTACGGCATCAGCGAAAGTGCCGTACAAATGCGGCTGAACCGGACGAAAAACAGGCTATCCGCCTATCTTGCGAAGGAGGGCATTCAGGTATGAACGGGAAAAACATGCTTTTTGGACTGCAATATATTGGTGACGATCTTGTGGAAAACGCGGAATTCGGACAGTTTTCCGCGGACACGGGAAAGAACGGGAAACCCCGCCGCGCCATCCGGCGGCCTCTGCTGGCGGCGGCGCTGATCGGCGCGGCGCTTCTGCTGGTGGGCTGCGCGGTGGCCTATGTGCTGAATCTGGAAAAAATCAAAATCAGCGCGGGGACGGAGCAGCGGGACTATTCCCTGGTGGACGGGGTGTACGTGAAGGACCCCCACACGGTGAATACCACCACCCTGACCCTGGCGGGGCTGGAGGGATCCAACGCCTACAAGGCCTGCGCGGACTTCTACGTTTTCAAGGAGGAATACACCGCCAACGGGGAGAAAATGGCCGAAAACGGCACGGTGCCAGAGGACTATTGGGAAACCTACAGCGATGTTATGGATGCCAAGGCCCGGGAGCTGGCAGAGAAGTACGGCCTGAAGCCGGAGGGGAAGCTCCTGGAATTCCGCACGAACCGGAATCTCTGCGACGCTCTGGACGTGGAACGCTTTGACCGCAGCAACCCGGACATCAGCGTAAACATCAATGGCGGCGGCTGCTATGATACGGGCAATTTCTGGCTGAACATGGACTTTGCATTCCCGGAGGATAAGGGGTATGAGGTTCTGAGAAGTCCCGGCACGCTTGCCTGGAACCGGAAGGACTGCTTCAGCCGGGACTATCTGACGATCACGGACAGCGGCGACTGGATCGAGAAGAATTATACAACCGCTTCCGGAAGCCAGGTGCTGATCCTCCATTCCCCCAGCCAGGAGACCGGTCTGGTCCTCTGCGACCGGGGCGAGGCGATGATGGCCTTGGTGTTTAATGCCAATATTGAGCATCTCAGCGAAGAAGACTACGGTGTGTTCTCCTCTGAATTTGTGCGCATGACGGACAGACAGCTGGAGCTGGTGGCGGACGCCATAGACTTTTCCGTTCAGCCCAGAATCCTCACGCAAGCCGATGTGGACGCCCAGAGCGCGGTTCCTCGGGAGGCCACTCAGAACGGTTATACCCTGACGCTGAAGGGCGTGGAGACTGACGGCTATGTGGCGCGGATCCTGCTGAGCCTCGCCGCCCCGGAGGGGACGGCATTTCCGACCGATGGCAATCTCATTTTTGCCGAGGATACGCTGGTGGACGAGAATGGCGTCGAGGCTATGGGGGCTTTCAGCATTGAGCCGGTGGACGATGGAGACGGAAAAAGCAATACGGCGGACCTGCTGCTGATCCGGAACCGTGCTATGGAGGGCGGCAGCGCCCCCTTCACAGCCGGAACGACCTGGAATCTGTATCTCGTTGATATTGTGTATTCCGCCTGGAACGCGGAAAGCGGTATCATCCGGGACACGCTGGCCGAGGGAGAGTGGATGATCCCCATTTCCTTTGACGGTGAAAACGGGGATTACCGGGAACTGGAACTGGTACAAAAGCCCATCACGATGAAAGCCGCCGTGAGCTATGATGAAACCGGAAAAGCTGCGCTAGAGTCCTTCCCGGTGACTTCCGTCAAGCTGCGCCGCAACTGCATCCTCCTGACGGCGGACGTGGGGGAGAGAATCTCTGCGGATTTCTTCTGGTTCCGCTCTACCAGAACCAAGGCGGTCCTGAAAGACGGCACCGAGGTGGAGGTTTTGAATCGGGCTTTTGCGAAACCCCTTGACCTGGACAGTGTAGACTACATTCTCTTTGCCGACGGCACCAAGCTGCCGGTTCCGGCCCAATAAAAACGAAGAAAAGAAAAAGCTGCCCCGGAGGGAACACAAACGTTCCACTCCGGGACAGTTTTTTGGTACGACTGGGCCTATAAGCCGGGTTCTGTTTTGACAGCCATCTATCTAGCCCTGTGATCGCTCGCAGGGTCAAGCCACCTCTTGGGGACGGCCGGGCAAGCCTATTGTCCCCCACACGGTGTTGCTCCGGATAGAGTTTACATCATAAAACCCATGTTGCCATGGGCTGGGTGCGCTCTTACCGCACCTTTTCACCCTTACCTCGTCGATGCAAGCGCCATATCCCTCGCCCCGCCGCAAGCGGCAGGGCTCGCTCATTTCGCTGCATCTCCTCTCCCCACAAAAACCTTCGTTTTTGCGGGGGCCCCATTTGACAGGAGCGGAGGCGGTATCTCTCTGTTGCACTTGTCCTGGGGTCACCCCCGGCAGGCGTTACCTGTTATCCTCGCCCTATGGAGCCCGGACTTTCCTCATCTGGGACCTTTCGGTACCCATCCGCGGCTGTCCAGCCCAGTCGCGAACATATTGTACTCTAAGAATGGACAATTGTCAAACATCTTGCAAAATCTTTTCCGGTGGGATATACTATTGAACATAGAATTGGAGAAAAGGCGGGTATCGCTATGGATGCTTTTGAAAATTATTTTGCGGGACTGAGGAACAAGTCCATTGCCGTTCTGGGCCTGGGGGTCAGCAACCGGCCTCTGGTGCGGCTGCTGCTGGAATATGGCTGCCAGGTAACGGGCTGTGACAAAACCCCACGGGAAGAGCTGGACGAGGAGGTATTGGAGCTGGAAAAACTGGGCTGCAAGCTCCATGTGGGACCTGATTACCTGGAGGGGGTACAGGCGGAGATTTTGTTCCGCACCCCTGGTATGCACCCCAACAATCCGGCCATTGAGGCCCTGCGGCAGCGGGGGGCCCAGGTGACTTCGGAAATGGAAGTGTTTTTTGAGGTCTGCCCCTGCAATCTCATTGCCGTTACCGGCTCTGACGGAAAAACCACCACCACCACCCTGGTCAGTGAAATGCTGAAAGCCTCCGGGAAAACCGTGTGGCTGGGGGGCAATATCGGCACGCCCCTGCTGCCCCTGTGCCGCCAGATGAAAAAAGAGGACTTTGCGGTGGTGGAGCTCAGTTCTTTCCAGCTGATGGATATGCGCCGCAGTCCCCAGCGGGCCCTCATCACCAATCTGGCCCCCAACCATTTGGATATTCACAAGGACATGGAAGAATATGTGGAGTCCAAAAAGAACATCTATCGGTTCCAGGATGAAACAGGCATTTTGGTGCTGAATGCCGACAATGCCATTACCGCTTCTCTCCGGGGCAACGGGGAAACCCGGTTCTTTTCCAGAAAGCAGAAAACCAACTGCGTCTGGGAGGAAAACGGCGTGATTTACCGCCGGGGGGAGCGGCTGCTGGAAACCAAAGAAATCCTCATTCCCGGCACCCACAATATTGAAAACTACATGGCGGCCATTGCCCTGGTGGAGGGGCTGGCCACCGACGACGCCATCCGGCAGGTTGCCCGGAACTTTGGCGGGGTGGAGCATCGCATTGAGCTGGTGCGGGTGAAAGACGGGGTCCGGTATTACAATGACTCCATTGCCTCCTCTCCCAGCCGGACCATTGCGGGTCTGCGCAGCTTCCCGGAAAAGGTAATCCTCATTGCGGGGGGCTACGACAAGCATATCCCCTATGATGTCCTGGGTCCGGAAATCTGCGCCCATGTGAAAAAGCTGTTTCTGGGCGGTGCCACCGGCCCTAAAATTCGGGCAGCGGTGGAAAACGCACCGGCGTACCGGCCCGGTATGCCGGAAATCGTGGATTGCGGCGACTTTACCCAGGCCACTCTGGCAGCGGCCCAGGTGGCAGAACCGGGGGATGTGGTGCTGATGAGTCCTGCAAGCGCAGCCTTTGACCAGTTTAAGAACTTCATGGTTCGGGGCCAGTACTTTAAGAAACTTGTAAAGGAGCTGTGACCATGGAATTGACCCGGATTTCTCAGGGAATGCGGAAAGTGCTGCCCCTGAAGCGCTGCGGCGCGGTGATCGTGGCGGCTGGCTCCGCCTCCCGGATGGGGGGCATAGATAAGGTCATGGCCCCTCTGAGGGGTGAACCTGTGATCCTGCGGACGGTCCGGGCCTTTCAGGAGACGGACGCCATCCGGGAGATCGTTATCGTTACCCGGGAGGATTTGATCATGCCTGTTTCGGACCTGTGCGCCGGGTTGGACAAGGTAAAGGCTGTGGTGGTTGGCGGCGGGAGCCGGCAGGAATCCGTCTGGCTGGGGCTGAACGCCCTGTCCAAAGGCATGGAGCTGGCGGCAATACAGGATGGGGCCCGGCCGCTGGTGACCCCGGCGCTTATCGACAGGACCGTCCGTGCGGCACACAGCTACGGGGCGGCGGCACCGGCCATCCCGGTAAAAGACACCATTAAGGTGGAGAAAAGCGGCCTGATTGAATCTACCCCGGATAGAAGCACGCTCCGGGCGGTGCAGACCCCCCAGGTGTTTGACTTTGACCTGCTGCGGGGAGCCTTGCAAAAGGCCCGGAACGATGGGGCAGAGGTAACGGACGACTGCTCCGCTGTGGAACGGCTGGGGATGAAAATCCGTCTGGTAGAGGGGGAGGAGCGGAACCTGAAAGTCACCACCCCCCTGGACCTGAAAATCGCGGAACTGCTGTTGGAGGAAGAGCCATGAGAATCGGACACGGTTATGATGTACACGCCCTGGTTCCCGGACGGAATCTGATTCTGGGCGGGGTGAACATTCCCTATGAGCTGGGGCTGGACGGCCACAGCGACGCGGACGTGCTGCTCCACGCCGTTATGGATGCCCTTCTGGGGGCGGCGGCCTTAGGGGACATCGGCCTTCATTTCCCGGATACGGATGCCCGGTACAAGGGGGCGGATTCCGGAAAGCTATTGGAATGTGTAGGCGAAAAAATCCGTGCCGCGGGCTTCCGGGTGGGGAACATCGATGTGACCATGATCGCCCAGCGGCCCAAGCTGCGGCCCTACATTGACACCATGAAAGAAAACATTGCCGCCCGGCTGGGCATCGATCCCGGAAGGGTCAACGTCAAGGCCACCACCGAGGAGCATCTGGGCTTTACCGGCGAGGGCCGGGGCATGGCCTGCCATGCGGTGTGCCTGCTGGAAGAAAAATGACAAAATATTCCTCCCGGGCATAGAATGTGCCCGGGAGGGAATTTTTATGAAGCAATATCTGATTACCTTCCGCTCGGTGACCTACGCCCAGCGGGGGGAGCGAAGCCTTGGGGGACGGGGGATTTCCGGCAGCCTGAGCCGGACGCCCAAGTGGATGGAGCAGCAGGGCTGCGGCTACGGCCTGACCCTGCGCGGCGCCAACATCTACAGGGCGGTGGACGCCCTGCGGCAGGACGGGGTGAGCTGGCGAAGGGTTTATGTGCTGGAAAACGGAAAATACCAGGAGATTGCCCTATGATCTACCTGGACAACGGGGCCACCTCGTTTCCCAAGCCGCCCCAGGTGGTCCGGGCGGCAGAGGAGGCCATGGTTCGGGCGGCCAACCCGGGCCGGGGCGGCTACAAAGCGGCCATGGCGGCGGCGGAAATCGTTTTTGACTGCCGGGAGCAGGCGGCGGCGCTGTTTTCCTGCAAACCGGAGCAGGTGGTGCTGACGGCCAACTGCACCCACGGGCTGAATATTGCCATTGGCAGTCTGTTCGGGGACGGAAGCCGGGTGCTGATCTCCGGCTTTGAGCACAACGCGGTTACAAGACCCCTGTACGCCCGGGGCTGCAAGGTGAAAATCGCCGGACGGCGGCTGTTCTGCTGGGAGGAACTGCTGGATTCCTTCCGGCGGGAGCTGCGGCAGGGGGTGGACGGGGCGGTATTTACCCATGTGTCCAATGTGTTCGGCTATATCCTGCCGGTGAAAGAAATGGCGGCGGAATGCCGGGCGGCAGGCGTCCCTTTTGTTCTGGACGCCGCCCAGTCCGCCGGGAGCCTGCCGGTGGATTTTGGGGCGTTGGGGGCGGAGTTCATTGCCATGCCCGGCCACAAGGGCCTGTTAGGCCCCCAGGGTACGGGCCTTTTGCTCTGCGGCGACCCCGGAAAACCCCTGCTTTTCGGCGGCACCGGCACCCTGTCCCGGGAGAAAACCATGCCGGAGGACCTGCCGGAACGGCTGGAGGCGGGGACTGTGAATGTGCCCGGGGCGGCGGGACTGGCGGCGGGCATCCGTCTGGTCCGCAGCCTGACCCCGGAGAAAATCTTTGCCCGGGGCCATGGCCAGACCATGGCCTGCGGGAGGGCCTTGGAAGAGATGGGCTATCGGGTGTTTACAGGGCCGCATCAGGCCATGACGCTTTCTTTTCAGGGAAAAGCTGACTGCGAGGAAATCGCGGAGGCTCTGGGCAGCCGGGGCATCGCCGTCCGGGCGGGGCTCCACTGCGCGCCTCTGGCCCATGAAAGCGCCGGGACTTTGGAAAAAGGCACCGTTCGTATCAGCTTCGGCCACGACGCCTCCCCGGCCCAGACAAACGCTCTGCTGCGGGTGCTGCGGGAGAAACCAGAAGGCTGACGGGCGGTTTCCCCAGAAGGGGGTGGCAGGGCGAAGCCCTGACGGATGAGGGGCGGTGCAAATTAACCTGCGGAACGGCCAAGCAAAAGCCTTCCCCTGGGGGAAGGTGGCTCGCCGCAGGCGAGTCGGATGAGGGGCGGCACAGGCTTCTTTGCGGAGCGGCCGAACAGCTTACCGCACGAAAGAGGAGGAACCTTCGTTGTTAGTCCTGTCCGCACTTCGGCTGGGTCCCTCCGGGGGCCCCTTTCTTGTCCCGCCAAGAAAGGGGGAAAGAATGCGGCTTAAGGGAGGCGCTGACCGCTGCTAGCTCCCGCCGCAGAGCCGCCCTCCCTTAAGAATTCCTCCCGGCGCACTTTTACGTCAGAGAAGCAATGTTTCGGCAGCTTTCTATTAAAGCGTTCAATATCTGAAAATTTATCATAAACCACGCTCTATTGCTGTTTTCACGCAGTGAAAACAGTCCGCAAAAGCTAGAATTTTACGATATTCCATGCCCCGTACTCGCCGGAAGGCGGCGCAGAAAGCTAATATGGTTTTGAGGCCGGAAAGGATTCTTAAGGGAGGGCGGTGCGTCGCGCAGCGAATCTTATCTAACGATTGCCGGTGGCAATCGCTCTATGAAATCATCGGCTTTGCCGACAGCGCCTCCCTTAAGCCGCATTCTTGCGGAGCTTCTTGGCGGGACAAGAAGCTCCCCGCCGGAGGCACCCAGGTCAAGAATGGGGAGGAGTACTGTCAGAAATAAAAAAGGTGAAGTTCCAGAGAGTCAATGCCCCTGCAAAGGTGTGCAGGAAGAAAGTTTACATTTCCCGGGAAGGGTCCGCTTTCCCGGGAAAATTCGTGTTTGGGGCGGAATGAAAGAGAATGGAAGGAAAAGCCCGGTTTCGGATGCCGAAAAGGGGAGAAAGAGAACACGGCGCCGGAAAGAATTTTATGCAGAATATCTATTGCCAACCGGGGAAGAATCCGCTATAATAAACCGGATAATAGATAAGTATACCATAAGGTCGTGTGCGATCTGAAAAAGTTGACATAAAAGAGGGTTCGAGCATGGAAGCTTTGCACAGCTTATTGCAGCAGGTCATGCGGATGCAGTGGTCCGATTACCTGGATATTTTAGTTGTCACGTTTATTATATATCGTTTGCTGCCCCTGATCCGTACACCCAGTACCATGCGTGTGGCCCGGGCTGTGATCGTGGTGGTGGTCATCGCGGCCATGACGGACGTGATGCACCTGTATACCCTGAGTTTCCTCATCAATCAGTTCCTGTCCATTGGACTGCTGGCACTGGTCGTTCTGTTCCAGCCGGAGCTGCGGCGGATGCTGGACCATCTGGGAAGCGTCCGCCTGGGGGCTCTGTTCGGCGGGGTCAAGCCGGTGGCGGAGATGGATATGGTCATCAGCCAGACCGTGGCGGCCTGCGACTGCATGAGCCGGGAAAAGGTGGGCGCGCTGATCGTCTTCACCCGGGAGGCCAGTCTGGACGACTATGTGAAAACCGGCACGACCATTGACGGCCGGGTCTCCGAGCAGCTGATCCGGAATATCTTCTTCCCCAAGGCTTCCCTGCACGATGGGGCCATGATTATCCGGGAGGGCAAGATCAAGGCGGCGGGATGCGTGCTGCCCCTGTCCACCAGCGACCGGCTGGCGGCGGATCTGGGCACCCGGCACCGCGCGGGCGTGGGCATGAGTGAGAATTCTGACGCCGTGGTGGTCATTGTCTCTGAGGAGACCGGCACCATCTCCGTAGCCATGGGCGGCATGCTCAAGCGCCATCTGGCCCCCAAGACGCTGGAAAAGCTGCTGCACAATGCCCTGTGTCCTGAGGAGAACCAACAGGAGAACCGGAACATCGGCCAGATCCTGCGGCAGAAGCTGGCAAGACCCGGAAAGGAGGACCAGGATCATGAAGCGTAAGATCGGATATATGCTGCTGTCCCTGGCCATTGCCTTCGGACTTTGGCTGTACGTTATCACCACGGTAAGTCCCGGCTCCTCGGATACCTATTACAACATCCCCATCGTCTGGGAGGGGGAATCCGTCCTGAATGAAAACGGCCTGATGGTCACGGCGGTCTCCTCCAATACGGTGAACCTGCGCCTGTCCGGCAACCGTTCGGACCTGAGCAAGGTCAATTCCGCAAATATTACCATTAAGGCGGATCTTTCGAAGATCCGGGAACCCGGCACCCAGATTCCCATCAACTATTCCACCCCGACTTTCCCCGGTGAGGTGGCCAGCAATGCCTTCGTTATTGAGACCAAGGAGCCGGACACGATCTATGTGACTGTGGTCAAGCGCGTCAGCAAGACCGTGCCGGTAGAGGTGGTCTGGGTAGGCTCCACGGCCGAGGGCTTTATGATCGACCGGGAGAATAAGACGCTGGATCACCCGGAGGTCACGGTCACGGGCCCGGAGTCCGTGGTCAATTCCATTGCTATGGCCACCATCTCCGTGGATCTGGACGGTCGGCGGGAATCCATCAGCGAGAGTTACAATTACACCCTCTGTGACGACCAGGGAAAGCCTGTAGATGCCCGGCTGATCACCACGGATGTGGATCAGATCCGTTTGGATGTGTCCATCCGGCGGGTGAAGGATCTGCGGCTGACCTATAATCTGGTGCCCGGCGGCGGTGCGGACGAGGATAACACCACCGTCAAGCTCAGTGCCGAGACCATCCGGGTTTCCGGCAGCGAGGCGGCTCTGGAGAACCTGGGCGATACCCTCAGCATCGGCACCATCAATCTGGCGGACATCACCAAGAGCACCGCCAGTCTGACCTTCGCCATCGCCCTGCCCGAGGGGATCACCAATCTGACCGGTATTACGGAGGTCACGGCGGACGTGTCCTTCCACGGCCTGGCTACCAAGGAGCTGACCGTTACCAACATCCAGAGCGTCAATATTCCCGAGGGGCTGTCAGTGGAGCTGATCACGGAAAAGCTCACCGTTACCCTGCGGGGCCCCACGACGCTGATCTCCACGGTGACCCCGGAGGATGTGGCGGTCATTGTGGACTTCACCGGCGCGGAGGTGGGCACCTCCACGTTTAAGGCAACGGTCAGCATCAGCGATGACTATAAGGCTCTGGGAACTCTCAAGGCGGAGCCTGTTTCCGCAAAGATCGATTTGGCAGAGAAATGATTTGCCGCGTTCAAAAGCGGTGAAATAGAAGGAGAGCATGACCATGGTGAAAAGTATGACCGGCTACGGCCGTGCCGTGGAGACGGTAAACGGCAGGGAGTTCACGGTTGAAGTGCGAAGCGTCAACAACCGCTACCTGGACTGCACGGTAAAGCTGCCGAGAAACCTGTCCTTCGGGGAGGACGCCGTCAAACAGGCGGTAAAAACTTCCATTTCCCGGGGTAAGGTGGATGTGTTTGTGTCCGTCCGCAGCGAGGGAGCCCAGGAGACCGCCGTGAGCCTGAATAAGCCCATGGCGGAAGGCTATCTGGCAGTCCTGCGGCAGATGCGGCAGGAGTACGGCCTGGCGGGAGAGATCACGGTCTCCATGCTGGCGGGACTTCCGGATGTGTTCCTGCTGGACAAGCCCCCCGTGGATGAGGAGCAGCTTCTGGCGGATTTCCTGAGCGTTGTCCAAAAGGCTCTGGCGAATTTCGACGCCATGCGCCGCGCAGAGGGCACGGCGCTGGCTGCGGACCTGCGGGGAAGAGGGGAGACCATCCTCTCTCTGGTAGAGCAGGTGGAGGCGGGCAGCCCCCAGACCGTGGCGGACTACCGGGCCCGGCTGGAGGCCAAGCTCAAAGAGGTTCTGGCGAATACCGCCATTGATGAGAGCCGCATCCTCACCGAGGCAGCAATCTTTGCCGATAAGGTCGCTGTGGACGAGGAAACGGTGCGGCTGCGCAGCCACCTGAACCAGATGAATACCATGCTGGATGCCGGTGGCCCCATCGGGCGGAAGCTGGACTTCCTGCTGCAGGAGATGAACCGGGAGGCCAACACCATCGGCTCCAAGTGCTCGGATGTACGCCTGGCCCGGGTGGTTGTGGAAATCAAGGCCGAGCTGGAAAAGATCCGGGAACAGACGCAGAACATTGAGTAAGGAGCGGGAAATATGAAGCTTCTGAACATCGGCTTCGGCAGTATGCTTTCCCAGGAGCGGGTGCTTTCCATTCTGGCGCCGGATTCCGCGCCCATCAAGCGCGTTATGCAGGAGGCCAAGGACCGGGGAATGCTGATCGACGCTTCCTACGGCCGAAAGACAAAGTCCGTCATTCTGATGGACACGGATCATGTAATTCTGTCCGCGCTGACTCCGGAAACCCTGACCGCGCGGTGGTCAGACTCTGAGACGGCGGATGAAGAGGAGAGAGAGTAAGTGGGTAAACTGATCGTGATTTCCGGTGCCTCCGGCGTGGGCAAGGGAACGGTGGTCAAGAAGATGATGGCCCGGAGGAAGGATCTTTATTTTTCCGTCTCCGCAACGACCCGGCCTCCCAGACCCGGCGAGGTAGATGGGAAGGATTATTATTTCGTGACCCGGGAGCGGTTCCAGGAGATGATCCGCCGGGGGGAAATGCTGGAATACGACGAGCATGCCAAAAATTTCTACGGCACTCCCAGAGCACAGGTCGAGGAAAAGCGGGCCAAAGGCCATGTGCTTCTGGATATTGAACCCAACGGCGCGAAGAATGTGAAGAACAACTACCCGGAGGCGGAGCTGGTGTTTATCATGCCGCCCTCTGTGGAAGAATTGGAGCGCCGCCTGCGGGGCCGCAACGACACACCGGAGGACCAGATTGCCATCCGCATGGAGCGGGCAAAATGGGAAATGGCGCAGCGGACCTGGTATGACCATGTGGTGGTCAACGACGACGCCGGGCGCTGCGCGGAAGAGATTCTAAGCCTGATCGAGAAGTAAATATCCCGCGGGGGACGATGCCCACATCGTCCCGGGACACTGCAAAAGTGCCCGGAATGCATGGGGCGCCCGGAGGCGGGGCGATGTGGGCATCGCCCCCCGCGGCGTGAAAGATAGATTTGTAGTTACTGTTTTTTGGAGGAATCAAAACTATGCTGTATCCACCTGTTGCTGATTTGCTGACAAAAGTTGAGAGCCGTTACCTGCTGGTGAATCTGGTTGCCCACCGGGCCCGCCAGATCGCCGCGGAGGCTGAGGAATTTCATGAGGACCTGCCGGAGAAGCCTGTGACCATGGCCATTCAGGAGGTCGCGGACGGAAAGCTCAGCGCCACCATCAAGGAAGAGTACAAGCACTAAGCGCTGCCCTGCGGAGACGGGAGGAATGGGTATGGTTGCGGGAATTGCCGTTTCGGCGGCGAATTTTGCCATCGATAAGCTCTATTCCTACCGCATTCCGGCAGGAATGGCGCTCCAGCCCGGCCAACGGGTCCAGGTGCCGTTTGGCCGGGGCAATACCGCCGCCGAAGGCATCGTGGTGACGGTGGGAGAAGGCAGCGAGGAAAAACTCAAGGCCGTTGCCCAGTGCCTGGAGGAGACCCCTCTGCTGACCCCTTTGCAGCTGCGGCTGGCGGCGTTCCTGCGGGAGCGCTGCTTCTGCACCTTTTACGATGCTGCCCGTGCTATGCTCCCGGCGGGGCTCTGGTTCCGCCAGCGGGATACCTTTGCCCTGACGGAGGACCGGAGTTGGGAAAGCGCCGTCATCCGCAAGGAGGGAGCCCGGGAGATCCTGGAGACCATGCGGGATCTGGGCGGTGCGTGCCGGGATCCGGCACTCAGCGCTTGTGTCCCGGATGGGGACAAGCGGCGGGAGGCACTTGCCTATCTCGCCCGGAAGAAATGGATCACCGCCCAGGCGGAGCTTTTGCGGAAGACCTCTGACCGGACGGAAAAAATTGCCGCGCTGGCAGTCCCGGCGGAGCAGGCCATGGAGTTTGCCATGAGCCGCCCCAAGGGCGCGGCCATGCAGAGAAGCGTTCTGCGGCTGCTCTGCGGCGTTGGCTGTGCCAGCGTGAAAGACATCTGCTACTACACGGGGGCCTCTTCTCAGACTGTGGCCCGGCTGGAAAAGCTGGGGTATGTGGAACTGTCCGAACGCCCGGTGCTGCGGTGCCGGGAGATCGAACCGGCCAGGGTCACAAAGCCGCTGGTCCTGAATGAGGAGCAGCAGCGCTGCTTTGAAGGACTTCTGGCCCAGTCCCGGGAGGAAGATCCCGGCGTGGCGCTGCTCTACGGCGTTACCGGGTCCGGTAAGACCTCTGTTTATATCCGTCTGATTATGCAGACGCTGGAGGAGGGCAAAAGCGCCATCCTTCTGGTGCCGGAGATTGCTTTGACTCCCCAGCTTCTGGGTCTGATGGCCGCCTGGTTCGGCGATCAGGTGGCGGTGCTCCACTCCAGCCTCTCCGACGGAGAGCGGTGCGACCAGTGGAAGCGTACCAGAGAGGGAAGCGCCCGGGTGATTGTGGGGACACGGAGCGCCGTGTTTGCCCCCTGCGAGAAGCTGGGACTTATCATACTGGACGAGGAGCAGGAGCATTCCTATAAGTCTGAAAACGCGCCCCGCTATGCCGCCCGGGAGGTGGCCATGTGGCGGGGCGTGAAGGAAGGGGCGCTGGTGCTTCTTGGCTCGGCCACCCCGTCCGTAGAGAGCATGTACCACGCGAAGCAGGGAACTTACCGGCTTTATCGGCTGCAAAACCGCTACAATGGCCGCCCGCTTCCCGAGACCCGGATTGTGGACATGCGTGAAGAACTGAAGCTGGGAAATGACGGTACTTTGAGTTACCCCCTGCGGCAGGCCGTCCATGATACGCTGGCGGCGCACAAGCAGGTGATTCTGCTTCTCAACCGCCGGGGAAACAGCCGGGCATTGGTCTGTGTGGACTGCCGGGAGGCCCCGGAGTGCCCTCGGTGCAGTGAGCGGCTGACCTACCACAGCGCCAACAACCGCCTTTTGTGCCACTACTGCGGCTACTCCATGCCGGTGCCGGACCGCTGCCCCAAATGCGGCGGCCCTTTGAAGACCCTGGGCACAGGCACCCAGCGGGTGCAGCAGGAGCTGGCGGAATTATTCCCCGATGTGGAAGTGGTCCGCATGGACGCGGACACCGTCAGCGCCACCAACACCCACGAGGCCATTCTCTCCCGGTTCCGCCGGGGAGAGCAGCAGATTCTGCTCGGCACGCAGATGGTTGCCAAGGGGTTGGATCTGCCCAACGTGACCCTTGTCGGAGTGCTGGACGCGGATTTGAGCCTGTTTACCGGAGGATTCCGGGCCGGGGAGACCACCTTTGATATGCTGACACAGGTGGTAGGCCGGGCAGGCCGGGGCGACTGTGAGGGCCGAGCGGTCATTCAGACCATGGCCCCCAGCCACGAACTGATCCGTCTCGCGGCAGAGCAGAACTATGACCGGTTTTATGATCTGGAAATTCGGCTGCGGCAGGTGCAGCACGCGCCCCCTTTTGCCGACCAGGTGCTGATTGCCTTTCAAGGTTTGCAGGAGCCTCAGGTGCTGCTGGGTTCTGCCAAATTCCGGGACAGTCTGCTGGCTCTGGGCAGACAGGGTACTTTGGGCGGCTACGAGCTGTTAGGCCCGGCTCCCAGCCCGGTACCGAAGATCAACTATCAGTACCGCTACCGGCTGACCCTGCGGTGCCGTCTGGATAAGAATATCCGCGCGGCGCTTGCGTATCTGCTGTCCGCATTCGGAAAGGACAGGGCTATGCGGGGCGTCAGCGCTTATATTGATGTGAACGGTTTTGAAGGATAAGGAGAAAAGAAATGGGAATTCGGAAAATCATGACGGTGAAGGAACCCTGCCTGCACAAGGTCTGCCGCCCGGTGGAGAAGTTTGACAAGAAGCTCCACAAGCTGCTGGACGATATGAAGGAGACGCTGGTGGACGCCAATGGCGTGGGCCTGGCGGCCCCCCAGGTAGGCATCCTGCGCCGGGTGGTCATTGTGGATACCGGCGAGGAAATGCTGGAACTGGTGAATCCCGAGCTGGTGGAGACCAGCGGTGAGCAGGAGGGGGCGGAGGGCTGTCTCAGCGTGCCGGGCAAGTATGGCCTGGTCAAGCGGCCCAACTATGCCAAGGTCCGTGCCCAGGACCGGGACGGCAACTGGTTTGAGGTTGAGGGCGAGGAGCTGATCGCCCGGTGCTTCTGCCATGAACTGGACCATCTGGACGGCATTGTCTATACGGAGATCATGGAGCGCTATCTCACCGATGAAGAGCTGAACGAGGAGGGCTGAGTATGCGCGTGGTATTTATGGGAACCCCGGACATCGCGGCCACCTGTCTGAAAAAGATTCTGACGGAGGGCTTCGAGGTCGTGGGCGTCTATACCCAGCCGGACCGGCCCAAGGGGCGGGGCATGAAGCTGACGGCTTCTCCTGTGAAAGAGACGGCACTGGCTGCCGGGATTCCGGTGTTCCAGCCGGAGAACTTTCGGGAGGAAGAAACAGTTCAGCAGCTGCGGGACCTGAAGCCGGATATCTGCGCCGTTGTGGCCTATGGCCGGATTTTGCCTCAGAAGGTGCTGGACGTGCCGGGGCTGGGCTGCATCAATATCCATGCCAGCGTGCTGCCCGCCTATCGTGGGTCCGCCCCTTACCAGTGGGCGGTGCTGGATGGCCTGAAGGAAACCGGCGTCACCGCCATGTATCTGGTCCGGGAGATGGATGCCGGAGACATCATTGACGTTTCCAAGACCCCCATCGGCGAAAATGAGACCGCCGGAGAACTGCTGGATCGGCTGGCGGTGCTGGGGGCAGACCTGCTGAGCAAAACTTTGACCCGCTTTGCCAAAAACGGAAAGCTGCCTGCCCGGAAGCAGGATGAGACCAAGGTCAGCTATGCCCCCATGCTGGAAAAGACCATGTGCCCCATTGACTGGACGAAGAGCGCCCGGCAGGTCCACGACCATGTCCGGGGCTTACAGCCCTGGCCCGTGGCGACCATGGAATTGCAAGGAAAGATTTTTAAGGTCCACGAGACCCGGGTGGTCTCCGGCAGCGGTAAGCCCGGCGAAATACTGGGCCTGACGAAGACGGGACTGCGGATCGCCTGCGGCGAAGGGGCTGTGGAGATTCGGGTCCTGCAGGCCGAGGGCGGCAAGCGGATGAACGCGCCGGATTATTTCCGGGGCCATCCGCTGGAAGGCTAAATGGGCGCCCGGGAAACGGCGCTGAACGCGCTGATCGCCTGCCGGATGGAGCAGGGCTGGAGCAATGCCGTGCTGAAAAAGTACATCCGCCGGGACGCTCTGGATGCCCGGGACGCGGCGCTTGCCACCAGACTTTGTTATGGCGTGGTGCAGAACCGGGGAAAACTGGATTTTTACCTTGCCCAGCTTTTGAAGGGCTCTCTGAAAAAGCTCCACCCGGCAGTGCGGGATATTCTGCATCTGGGCCTTTACCAGATCTATGAGCTGGATAAGATCCCGGACAGCGCGGCGGTGAATGAATCCGTCCGTCTGGCAAGAAAATACGGCCCGGCGGGCTGTGATAAACTGGTAAACGGTGTGCTGCGCAATGCGGTCCGCACCAAGGGTACTTTGAAAGAACCCACTTCTTATGAAGACAAATACAGCCATCCGGCGGAGCTGGTGGCGCTGCTGAAGACCGCCCTTCCAAAGGGAACGCTGGAATCGGTGCTGAAAGCGGATAATGAAGCACCGGATACCGTAATTCAGGTGAACACCCTGAAAACGGACATGGGCAGCCTTGTAAAACGTCTGGAAGCGGAGGGCGTTCAGAGCCGGCCGCACTGCTGGATGGAAAACTGCCTGGTGCTCTCCGGCACCGGCAGTCTGGAACAGCTGCCCTCTTTTCGGGAAGGATTCTACTATGTCCAGGACCCGGCCAGCAGGCTCAGCGTGCTGTGCGCCGAACTGAAACCGGGCATGGCCGTGCTGGATTGCTGCGCCGCCCCCGGCGGCAAGAGCTTTGCGGCGGCCATGGCCATGGGCGGGCAGGGAAGCATCACTTCCTGCGATGTTCACGCCCATAAGATCCCGTTGATCGAAAGCGGGGCTGCCCGGCTGGGGATTTCCAGTCTGAAGGCCCAATTGCAGGACGCCTCCGTCTTTGTCCCAAATTGGGAAGAACAATTTGACGCTGTGATTGTAGACGCCCCTTGTTCCGGCCTTGGCATTATCCGGAAAAAACCGGATATCCGATACCGGGATCTGAAGGAAACAGAAAACCTGCCGGAATTGCAGAAACAGATTCTCTGGAATCAGGCAAGGTATGTGAAAAAAGGCGGGATTCTGATGTATTCCACCTGCACCCTGCTTCCCAGAGAGAATGAGGATGTGGTGCATGCCTTTTTGAAGGCCCACCCGGAGTTTACCCTGGAAAAGCTGTCCCTGCCGGGGGAGTTTCCGTGGAACGAAACGGGGTACCTGACCCTGCTTCCCGGCCGGCACGATACGGACGGCTTCTTTATTTCCAGAATGCGGAGGAAATCATGAATCTGAAATCCATGACCCTGGGGGAGATGACCCAGCTTTTCAAAGAGATGGGACAGCCTGCCTTTCGGGCAAAGCAGATCTATACCTGGCTCCATAAAGGCGTCCGCGGCTATGACGAGATGACCAATCTCCCCAAGCCCCTGCGGGAGCGGCTGGCGAGGGACTATCCCATCCATGCGCCCCAGGTGGTCCGGAAGCAGGAATCCCAGAGAGACGGCACCATCAAGTACCTCTGGCAGCTCTCCGACGGCAACTGCGTGGAAACGGTGCTCATGCGCTATCACTATGGCAATACGGTCTGCATTTCCACGGAGGTCGGCTGCCGCATGGGCTGCGCCTTCTGCGCGTCTACCCTGGGCGGTCTGGTCCGGCGGCTGGAACCATTTGAAATGCTGGACCAGGTGTTGTTCACGCAGGTGGATTCCGGCCAGCCCATTTCCCATATTGTACTCATGGGCATCGGAGAGCCGCTGGATAACTTTGACAATGTGATGCGTTTTCTGGAGCTGGTGAACAGCCCGGAGGGAATGCATATTTCCATGCGGCACATCAGCCTCTCCACCTGCGGTCTGGTGCCGAAAATCGACGAGCTGGCAAAGCGCAATTTGCAGCTTACCCTGTCTGTCTCCCTCCACGCGCCCAATGATGCCGTCCGCGATACCATTATGCCGGTGAACAGAGCCTATCCCAGTCAGGAACTGCTGGATGCCTGCCGCCGGTACTATACGGCCACTTCCCGGCGCATTTCTTTTGAGTACGCCATGATTAACGGGGTCAACGACCGGCCGGAGGATGCCAGAGAGCTGCTGCGGCGGATGAAGGGTCTGCCCTGCCATTTTAATCTGATTCCTCTGAACCATGTGGAGGAAAGTCCCTTGAAGCCAAGCGCCCGGGAGGCTGTAGCGGCTTTCCAGAAGATTCTGGAAGACGGCGGCATCCCGGCTACAGTCCGCAGGACTCTGGGCGGCGATATCGATGCCAGCTGCGGACAGCTGAGACGGAAATTTACAAAAGAACAAGCGAAATAAAAATTGACAATTGACAGTTGACAATTGACAATTTTTCGTGCAGTCCCGGGAAATTGATTCAAATTACGAGACCGATGCGGAACCGGTGAAAGGATTCACAGGGGCTCTCCGCGTCGCACATAATTTTCAATTGTCCATTGTCAACTGTCAATTGAAAAAGAGAGGTGTTTTCTATGCAGGGCTGGGGCCTGACGGATGTTGGGTGCGTCCGGAAACAGAATCAGGACGCGTTTCATATTGAAAAACTGGGACGGGGGGCGCTGCTGTGCGTGGTCTGCGACGGCATGGGAGGCGCCAAGTCCGGCAATGTGGCCAGTTCTTTGGCCGTGGATGTGTTCGTTCAGGAGGTCAAGCGCAGCTGGTCCAGCGCTGCCGATTGGGACAAGACGGATATGATTCTGCGCGGCGCCGTGAAGCTAGCCAATTTCACGGTCTATGATCAGGCCAATCAATTTGAAGAGTTTGAGGGGATGGGAACCACGCTTGTGGCGGCCCTGATCCGAAAAAATCAGGCATCCATCGTCAATGTGGGCGACAGCCGGTGCTACGGCATTTCCAACGGCAGTATCCGGCAGATCACCAAGGACCACTCCGTGGTGCAGATGATGGTGGACCGTGGCGAACTGACGCCGGAGACTGCCAAGACCTACCCGGGCAAGAATCTGATCACCCGGGCCGTTGGTACGGAGCCAACGATCATCTCCGACCTTTACCGGCAGGAGCTGGAAAAGGGCAGCTATCTGCTGCTGTGTACGGACGGCCTGAGCAATATGCTGGACGATCAGGAGATGCTCTTTGAGGTCATCCACGGGGTCAACAAACAAAAGTGCTGCAAGCGCCTGCTGGATATCGCCAAGCTGCGGGGGTCCCCCGACAATGTGACCAGCATTCTGGTATCGATTTGAAAGGAGCAGTGCCAACATGAATCAATATATTGGACGGCTGCTGGATGACCGGTACGAGATCCTGGAGGTCATCGGTACCGGCGGCATGGCCGTTGTATATAAAGCATTGGACCACCGGCTGAACCGGCAGGTGGCCGTAAAAATTCTGAAGGACGAATTCTCGGGGGATGAGGAGTTCCGCCGCCGCTTCCGGGCGGAGGGTGAGGCCGTGGCCATGCTGAGCCACCCCAATATCGTTCAGGTCTTTGACGTTTCGTCCTCGGACGCGGCGAACTACATCGTCATGGAGCTGATCGATGGCATTTCCCTGAAGCAGTATATGGAAGTCAAGGGCGTTCTCAACTGGAAGGAAACCCTGCATTTCGCCATGCAGATCGCCAAGGGTCTGGAGCACGCCCACAGCAGGGGCATCGTCCACCGGGATATCAAGCCCCACAATGTCATGGTGCTGAAAGACGGCAGCGTGAAGGTCATGGACTTCGGCATTGCCCGGGTCATGAGCAAGAGCAACACCCTGACCAAGGAGGCGCTGGGATCCGTCCATTATATCTCCCCGGAGCAGGCGAAGGGCGGCTATACGGATTCCCGGTCCGATATCTACTCCCTCAGCGTCGTCATGTACGAGATGATGACAGGCCGCCCGCCCTTTGACGGGGAATCCCCTGTGGCGGTGGCCATTCAGCATATCAACGGCGGAGCGCCCAGGCCTTCCACACTGAATCCCAATATCCCCGCGGGTCTGGAGCAAATCATCCTCAAGGGCATGGCTCTGGATCCCAAGGACCGGTACGCCTCTGCCACGGAGATGATTCAGGATATGGAGGAATTCCGTAAGAATCCCTCCGTTGACTTCCAGTATAAGGCATCCGCTCCTTCGGAGCATCCCATCGCCATCAAGGGCATGCCCCAGACCTACCCCAAGGCGACTACCGCCGAGCGGGTGGCGGCATCCAGAAGCAGCAATCCCCAGCCTCCCCAGCGGCAGACAACCGGACGGCTGCCCCAGCAGACCCAACAGGTAAGGCGGCAGCAGGAACAGAGACGGCAGACCGTCAGCCAGAATACCGAGGCTATGCGCCGGGCGGCTTTGCAGCGCAAAAAGGAAGAACAGCGCAAGCGGGAGGAGCGGAACCGCATCGCTACCATTGCTGTAATCGTGTGCAGCGTGGTGGCTATCATCGCCATCGGCGCGTTCCTCATTGCCGTGTTCAACGGAGCGCTGCTGAACAAGGATAAAAAACTGGTGGAAGTGCCCTATCTTGTGGGTACGGAGTATACCGATGACCTCGCTGACCGGTATCCGGACTTTACCATCCGATTCCAACCCCAGCAATATGACAGCAACTATGCCAAGGGCCAGATCATGGCACAGGAACCGGCGGGCGGCAGTAAAGTCACCAGGGGCACGGAGATCGTTATCACCGTGAGTCTGGGCGAGGAGCCCGCGGAGAAGGTCATGGAGGATCTGACGGATGTGACCAAGGCGGAGGCGGAGTCCTTCCTGCAGGGGCAGGGCTTCCGGACTCTGATTCGTCAGGAGGCCAGCGACACCATTGAAGAAGGAAAGGTCATCCGCACCGACCCGGCTAAGGGCACGAAGCTGACCGAAGGCCAGACCGTCAGCATCTGGGTCAGCACCGGCCCGGAGAGCGTGACGATGCCCAATGTGGTGGATATGACCCGGGAGGCGGCACTGAAGCTGCTGCAGGATATTCGGGATATCCGCATCGTGGAGCAGACCGAGGCCAGCGACTATGTGGCCAAGGGCAACGTGACCCGGACGGATCCCAAGGTGGGCACCGTACTGGAGGATGGGCAGAATGTGGTCGTCTATATCTCCTCCGGTCCTGCTTCCGCGGAAATGCCCAATGTGGTGGGCCTGTACAGCGAGACCGCCCAAAAGCAGCTTACGGATTTGGGCTTTGCCAATATCCGCACGGAAACCGTCCGCAGCGACCGGCCCAAGGGTGAGGTGGTTGCCCAGTCCGTGAAGAAGGGCACCCAGCTGAAACTTGGGGACGAGATTGTGCTGAGCCTTTCCGATGAGAGCGGCGTGACCCAGCCCACCGAGACGGAAGCCACTACGGAGACCACGGAGAAGACGGAGACCACCGTGTCTGTCCGCTTCTCCATTCCCAGACGGGACGAGGAGTACCTGCTGACCATTCTGCAGGACGGCAGCGTCATTGTGGAGGATGAAAAAATTCCGGCGGGCTGTACGGACTACTATCTGACCCTGACGGGATCCGGCACCAAGGAATACGACCTCTATATCAACGGAGAGAAATACGTGACCCAGAGAGTGACATTTGATGGCTGAGAAAACAGAAGTCGGACGCATTATCCGCTCCCTCAGCGGGTTTTATGACGTGCAGCTGCCGGACGGCGTGCTGACCTGCAAGGCCAGAGGCATCCTGCGCAGGGAGGGGCAGTCCCCGCTGACAGGAGACCTGGCCCAGGTGACCCGGCAGGGGAGCAAGGGCATGGTAGAGACGATTCTGCCCCGGAAGAACAGCTTCGTCCGGCCGGCAGTGGCCAATGTGGATGCTCTGGTGATCTTCGCCGCCAACGTCAACCCCATTACGGAGCCGTTCCTGATTGACCGGGTGGCGGCTATTGCGGGGAACAAGGGCGTGGAGTGCATTCTCTGCGTGAACAAAACGGATCTGGACGGGGCGGAGGAGCTGTGCCGCGTTTACACCCACGCGGGCTTCCGGGTGATTCCCACCAGCGCCGAAACGGGCGCTGGGGTGGAGGATCTGCGGAAAGCGCTTCAGGGAAAGCTGACGGCCTTTACCGGAAACTCCGGCGTGGGCAAGAGCAGCATCCTGAACGCGCTCTGCCCGGAGCTGGCCTTGCCCACCGGAGAGGTCTCCGAGAAGCTGGGCCGGGGACGGCACACCACCCGTCATGTGGAGCTGTTTACGCTGGATCCGGAGACCTTTGTCATGGATACTCCGGGCTTTTCCTCCTTTGATACGGACCAGATGGATATTATATTGAAGGAGAACCTTCAGTACGCCTTCCCGGATTTCGGCCCCTATCTTGGCAAATGTCAGTTCCACGACTGCTCGCATAGAAAAGAACCCGGCTGTGCCATCCGTGAAGCCGCGGAGGCAGGGGACATTGAGAGAACCCGGTATGACAGCTATCTGAAACTCTACGAAAAGGCCGCTCAATACAAAGAGTGGGAACATAAGTAAGAAACGCAGCAGGCCGCAAAAACGGGCCTGCTGCGTTTTTAATTGACAATTGACAATTGACAATTGACAATTGAAAATGCGAATCAAGAGTTGACAGCCGCCCCTGTATGTAAAATCTAAAACCATATGCATCTTGAAAAAACAGGAAATCTGACGGGCGAGAGTCAAGCCTTCCCCTGGGAGGGGAAGGTGCCGAGC
>Ga0129316_1000300_pt1 | contig 30557 bp, 26 predicted proteins | sample Cm1ome_2_FD_94429 | JGI IMG/M metagenome (GOLD analysis project Ga0129316, IMG submission 94429) | Eastern black-and-white colobus group fecal microbial communities from Wisconsin, USA - Cm1022B metagenome | ecosystem: Host-associated > Mammals > Digestive system > Large intestine > Fecal...
CCGGAATAGAGTGGTTCTATCACTGCCCACTGTGCATCTGTCAGGTTGCTCGGGTACGCCTGCCGCACTTTATCGCTTCTTTTCATGTGTTTATTTTACTACTTGAGTCGGCTTTTGTGAATACAGGTTCTCAGCTTGGGCACCGGCTATCAAAAATGAATTTTCCGTTTTGCACAGAAATAAAAAGGCGCTCTTTTCTTTCTCTTTTTACGAGAAAGAAAAGAGCGCCTTTGATCTTTTGCAGAAAGCCGTTGCGGTACGCTGGGTCTGCCAAATCTCTTACCGTTATCCTATTTACAGCAGTCTGTCCGCCGCACCCCGCTGGGACGAATATCCTCCGTAAAAGAGAAATGCTCTAAAAATCCGCATGTAAATGGACTCTTACTGTGCATCGACCCGGGCCATATGTTCGGCAAGCATGAGAACTTTGTTTGAGTAGCCCCATTCGTTGTCATACCACGCCAGGAGCTTAACAAAATTGTCATCGATCATGATACCCGAGCTGGCATCAAAATTACAGGTGTGGGTGTCCCCAAGAAAATCGAGCGAAACCACCTGCTCGTCATAATAGGCGATGACATCCTTCATCGTGGTTTCGGAAGCGCGCCGGACTGCGGCGCAAATCTCGTCATAGGTGGCCGGTTTGGCGAGGCGCACAGTCAGATCGACCACCGAGACATCGGCAGCGGGAATCCGGAAGGACATACCGGTCAGCTTGCCCTTGACCTCGGGAATGACCAGTCCGCAGGCTTTGGCCGCACCGGTAGTGGAAGGGATGATGTTGCCAAAAACCGACCGGCCGGTGCGCCAGTCCTTCATCGAGCGGGCATCGACCACCTTCTGCTTGGCGGTCGCCGCATGGATGGTGGACATCAGGCCCTGCAAAATCCCAAACTCGTCGCTGACCACCTTGACCAGCGGCGCCAGGCAGTTGGTGGTGCAGGAAGCATTGGAAACGACCTTCATATCCTTGGTATAATTCCGATGATTGACCCCCATGACGAAGGTGGGAGACTGGTCCTTCGCGGGAGCGGTGATGATGACCTTCTTGCCGCCGCCCACAAAGTGAGCCGCCGCCTTTTCGGCCGTGACATAGGCGCCGGTCGATTCGATGATGTACTCGGCTCCCACCTCACCCCATGGGACGTTGGCGGCATCCGCCTCGCTGAAGACCGGGATCTCAACCCCGTTGAACGAAAGTCCTTTGCCGGTAACTTCGACTGTTCCGGGATAGCGGCCGAAGGTGGAGTCGTACTTCATCATGTACTTCATATACTCCAAATCCACATTCCGGTAATTGACGGCACAGACCTCAAAGCGTTCCGGCATGGAAAGCGCCTGCCGTAGGACGACTCTCCCAATTCTCCCAAATCCATTGATACCGATTTTTACCCTCATCGCTGAAATCCCCCTTCTTACTTTCGGTTCTATTTGTTTTATTTTACCATGATCTGACGGGAATAGCTAGTATGTCCCGAACAATTATTTCAATACTGTCCATTGATTTTTATGAAAAAAGACAGAAAACACAGGGCAGAAAAGCCGCTTTTCTTTTTTTCGGCAATGTGGTATCATAAAGTCCGCACAGAGAATCTCCTGATGGCGGGAAGGATGATAAAATGGCACAGCAATGCGAAGCACTTGCTTATATTCACAATGTCAGCTGGAAGGGAAAACGCCCCACGCTCGACCGCGCGCGGGAGCTTCTGCATCGGATGGGCGATCCCCAGAAACGGCTGAATTTTGTCCATATCGCCGGAACCAACGGCAAGGGATCAACCGCAGCCATCACTGCTTCGATTCTTGAGGCGGCGGGCCTGCGCACCGGGCTGTTTACTTCCCCTTATCTGATGCGCTTCCACGAACGGATGCGGGTCAACGGGGATGAAATTACCGACCGGGAGCTCAATGAAATCACCGCTTTTGTTCGGCCGCTTGCGGAGGCGATGGCAGACCATCCGAGTGAGTTCGACCTTGTTACCTGTATCGGTCTGGAATTTTTCGCGCGGCGCGGCTGCGACATTGTTGTACTGGAGGTCGGAATGGGCGGCAGGCTCGACTCAACCAATGTCATCGATCCTCCCGAGGCGGCGGTGATCACCGCCATCGGCCTCGACCACACCGAATACCTCGGAGATACGGTGGAAAAAATCGCCGCTGAAAAGGCGGGCATCATCAAAGCAGGCAGCGCGGCGGTGCTGGCTGCACAGCAGACGTCGGTCGCCGAAGTGATCCGGGCGCACTGCGATGCGCTGGGTGTCCCGCTGGCCGTCGCCGACCCGGCCGTCCTCTTTACGGACTGTCGGACGACCCTGGATGGAGAGCGGTTTTGCTACGGGGGGGAAGAGCTGACCCTCTCACTGGTGGGGGCGCACCAGCGGCAGAACGCCGCCGCCGCCATCGAGACGGCGCTGGTTCTTCGGGAGAGAGGATGGAGGATTCCGTCCGAAGCGATCCGCACCGGTCTGCGGAATGCCTGCTGGGCCGGACGGTTCGAGGTGCTGTCCCGGAATCCGGTCTTTATCGTCGACGGAGGACATAACCCGCAGGGTGCCCGCACAGTAGCGGATACCCTCGGTACACTGTTTCCCGGGAAGAAGGTTTCCTTCCTGACCGGGGTGCTCGCCGACAAGGACGGCCGCGGCATTCTCGGTCCGGTGCTGCCCCTCGCAAAGCGGTTTTATACTGTTACCCCCGAAAGCCCGCGCGCCCTCCCCGCCGAAGAGCTGGCCCGCGAACTGCGGGAGGAGCACGGTATCGAGGCGTTTGCCTGCCTCTCCATTCAGGAAGGGGTTCGCCGGGCGCTTGCCGACGCAGATCCCGGTGACGTGATCTGCGCCTATGGCTCTCTTTATCAGGTCGGAGAAATCCGAAGCTGCTTCGGGCTGGGCTGACCCGGCCGCAAATCGTTTGGAGAAGAAGGAATCGAATCTGAATCATAACCGCCTGCTCCACAGCATGATGTCCTATTACAGCGGAGACTCGAAGCGAATTCAGCATTTCATCAAGGTCTATCATTTTGCCCGAATGATCGGTGAGGAGGAGGGGCTTGACGGGGATACCCGGCTCATCCTTGAGACGGCCGCCATTGTTCACGACATCGGCATTCGAAATGCCGAGCAGAAATACGGCGAATGCAGCGGCAAGCTCCAGGAAAAGGAGGGTCCTCCCGAAGCGGAGCAGATGCTGACACAGCTCGGCTATAACCGGTCCCTGATCGAACGGGTCTGCTATCTGGTCAGCCGCCACCACACCTATACCGGGGTGGACGGCCCGGACTATCAAATTCTTTTGGAGGCCGATTTTCTCGTCAATCTCTATGAGTCGGGTGCGGGGCGGGAACAGGCGGCGTCTGCCTGTGAGAAGATCTTCAGGACCTCATCCGGAAAACGTCTCTGCCGGACGATGTTCGCCCTGTGAAGCTTTCCGGACTCAGCTGCGGCTCTAAAGCAAGCCCTCCGCGAAATTTCGCGGAGGGCTTGCTTTTTTGCGTTCAGTTTAACGACGATCCTCGATTGCCGCGCTCAGATAGACCTCGATACCGTCGGCGGAGGAAAGCTTCATCACTTCGTCCGCAAGATGCCGGGCTTCGGTCAGGGTCCAGCGCGAAATGGCGCGGCGGGTCTCCAGAACCGAGGAAGCTCCCACCGAAAATTCATCCAGTCCAAAAGCCAGAAGCAGAGGAATCAAGCGGGAGTCCGCCGCCGATTCGCCGCACATTCCCACCGGAATCCCCGCCTCGTGTCCGGCGCGGATCACCGACCGGATCGACCGCAGAACCGAAGGATTCAGCGGAGAGTAGAGATAGGCGACCTTTCCGTTGCCGCGATCCACCGCCATTGTATACTGGACCAAATCGTTGGTGCCGATCGAGAAAAAGTCAGATTCCCGAGCCAGAATATCCGCGATCAGCGCCGCGGCCGGAGTTTCAATCATGATTCCCAGCGGAACCCCCCGCTGAAACGGAACCCCCTCCTGTTCGAGATCAGCCATCAGCCTGGAAAGAATGGCGCGCGTCTGCCGCAGCTCGTCGGCACAGGTCACAAGCGGCAGCATAATCTTGAGCCGCCCGAAGGCTGAGGCACGCAGCAGCGCCCGGAGCTGCACCGAAAAGAAATCCGGCCGGCCGAGGCAGTACCGGATACCGCGATAGCCAAGAAAGGGATTTTCCTCCCGCTCCATCCCGAGATAGCCGACCGCCTTATCCCCTCCGATATCGAGGGTGCGGATCACGACCTCCCTCTCTCCTACCGTCTCCACAACCCGGCGGTAAACTTCAAACTGCTCCGCCTCACCGGGCGGGGCGCTGCGGTCCATGAAGAGAAACTCGGTTCGGAAAAGCCCTATCCCCTCCCCGCCCGACTCCAGCACCGCCTTGACATCCTGATCGGAACCGATGTTGCAGCACAGCAGAACCTCATGGTGATCGGCCGTCCGGGTGGGAGCCTCCCGAAACGCCTCAAGGGCGGCGCGGTCAGCCAAAAGCTTCTCCTGCCTGAGACGGTAGCTGTCCAGCGTTTCGGAATCGGGACGCGGCAGGACCACGCCGCCGGTCCCATCCACGATCACCAGATCACCGTCGGCGATCCGCTCTGTAACGCCGGAAAGCCCCAGAACGGCCGGAATCGACATTGCGCGGGCGAGAATCGCGGAATGTGAGGTCATTCCTCCTGTTTCAGCGACCAGAGCCGCTGCCTGTTCCCGCCCGAGGCCGGAGGTCATGGAGGGAGTCAGATCGTGGACAACAAGAACCGAACCTGCGGGCAGCGTCCGCGGATCAAAAACGGGCTGTCCGAGCAGCAGACCCAGAAGCCTCGCCCGCATATCGCGCACATCGGTGGCACGCTGGCGGGTCACCTCGTCCTCCACAGAGGTGAACATTTCGATATACATCCCGCAGACGGTGTCCACCGCCTTTTCAGCGCAGGCTCCCTGACCGATCAAATCCTCCATCTGGCTGACCATGAAGGGGTCCCCGATCATCATGATCTGCGCAAGCAGAATTTCCGCCTGCTTTTCCCCTGCCCGCGCGCGGGTTTCCTCCGCAGCCCTTTCCGTCCGTTCCCGGAAGGAAGCGATCGCCTCATGCAGACGGCGTTTTTCCTCCCGGGAACCCTTCGGCACCACCATGGAGTAATCGAGATCCTCCCCGCGCAGTACCACTGCCCTGCCGATGCCGATTCCCGCCGAAACTCCGATTCCCTGATTCATACCCGTTCCTCCGTCCCTGTCTTTGTCCAGCGGCACCGCTTCGCCGGAATCCCCCGGCTTGTTTTCCGGCAGAGATACCGCTTCCGCCGGTATTGCCTGTTCCCGGCCTCCGACTAGTCGGAATCCCCCAGCTTGTTTTCCACCAGAGACACCGCTTCCGCCAGCATTGCCTGCTCCTGATTGCCGCTGCAGCGGATTTCGATTTCCGCCCCGTATTTGATGCAGGCGGCCATGAGGTTCATGATGCTCTTTCCATCGATCTCCCGACCGTTATGGAGAATCCGGATATCGGTGTCGGGGTACTTTGCCATAGCGCCTACAAAGAGGCTGGCAGGGCGCATATGAAAGCCCATTTTGTTGATTACCGCAAGTGTTTTCGATACCATAAGCAAGCTCCCTTTCCGCCGCCGCAGCGGTTTATTCTCCCTGGGCAGGCGTCGTGCCGGCCGGCCGTTTGTTCTTGAGCAGCGCCAGCAGCATCATCCCGATCACCGAGCCGGCCGCCAGTGCGATAAGATACCAGAGCACCCCTGTCATGACCGGGAGGACAAAAATTCCGCCGTGGGGTGCGGGCAGCGCACAGCCCATAGCCATGGAAATTCCTCCCGCAACCGCAGAACCCGCGATGCAGGCGGGCAGGACCCGCAGGGGATCGGAGGCCGCAAAGGGAATCGCTCCTTCGGTGATAAAGCAGAGTCCCATGACGTAATTGACCGGCCCGGATTTGCGTTCCTCGGGGGTGAAACGGTCCGGGAAGAAGCTCGCGGCCAGCGCAATGGCCAGCGGCGGAACCATCCCTCCGATCATCACCGCCGCCATCACCTCGGAAGGTCCAGCCGCAGCGGTCAAGGTCGCGGTGCCGAACACATAAGCCGCCTTGTTGAAGGGGCCGCCCATATCGACTGCCATCATTCCGGCAAGGACACAGCCCAGCAGCACTCGGCTCGCGGTGCCCATTGCGCCGAGGGCGTCAAAGATAGCGGCATTCAACATCCCGACGAAGGGATTTACGGCACACATCACGACGCCGATCACCAAAATTCCAACCAGCGGATAAATCAGAACCGGTTTAATCCCTTCCAGAGCGGCAGGCAGGACCCGGTCGCAAAACCGCCGCAGCCCAAGGACAAAATAACCTGCCGCAAACCCCGCGATCAGCGCCCCGAGAAATCCGGCGGAAACGTCGGTGCCAGCCGGATGGGAAAAAGTGGCGCCCGAAACAGCCAGCGCGCCTCCGACAAAACCCGCGGCCAGACCGGGGCGATCGGCGACCGCCATCGCAATATAGCCCGCGAGAATCGGCAGCATAAATCCGAAGGCCGCTCCTCCGATATTCTTCAGGAAGGCGGCAAGAGGAGTGATCGTACCAAAATTCGAGAGGTTTTCCTCGTTGAGCGCGCCCGCATCGAACAGAAAGGCAAGCGCAATCAGGATGCCTCCGCCGATGACGAACGGCAGCATATGGGAAACGCCGTTCATCAGCTGCTTGTAAACGGCACGCCCCGCGCTCTCGTGTACGCCGTCCTGCTGCGGGAAGCCTCCGGTACGGCGGTAAACGGGAGCCTGGCCGGCAAGGATCTTTTGGATCAGTTCCTCCGGCTGGTTGATTCCGGCGGAAACCGGGACTTTGAGCAGCGGCTTGCCGTCAAAGCGGTCGAGTGCAACCTCCTTGTCGGCGGCGATGATCACCCCCGCACAAGCTGCGATCTCGTCGCGGGTCAAAACATTTTTCGCTCCGCCTGAACCCTGCGTCTCGGCCCGCACCGTCACCCCAAGCTCGCGCCCTTTTTTCTCCAGCGCCTCTGCCGCCATATAGGTGTGGGCAATTCCGGTCGGGCAGGCGGTTACGGCCAGCACCAGACGGCCGTCGGAACCCTTCGCTTTTTCCGGCGCCTGCTCAGGGTATTTTTCCCTTTCCTGTGCGTCGATCAGGGTAAGGAACTCCTTGGGGCTGCGCGCCCGGCGGAGCCGTTCACAGAACGGCTCGTCCATCAGCATCACCATCAGACGCGAGAGAATTTCAAGGTGGGAATCTCCCGCGCCCTCCGGCGCGGCGATCATAAAAAAGAGATCGGAGGGCGCCTTGTCCGGCGCGCCGAAGTCGATGCCTCCCGGCACGGTCATAGCCGCCAAGCCGGGGCGCAGCACAGCGCCGCTTTTGGCGTGGGGCACCGCGATCCCGTTTCCGATCGCGGTAGAGCCGAGTTCCTCACGCGCGAGAAGATCGGCGCGGTACCGCGCCGCATCGCTCAGATTTCCGGCCTTCCCCTGAAGCGCGATCAGACGGTCCAGCGCCTCCTCCCGGCCGGAGGCCGACGCGCCGAGACAGACGGCATTTTGGGAAAGCAGATCTATAATCCGCATATGCAAAAATCCTTTCTAAGAAAATTCGGGGCAAAAGGGGGCTAGAGCGTTTTCAGCACCGCTTCGATGCAGGAGCGGGCTGCGAGCCCATCCGAAAAGGCAGTTGCCCCGCCCGCCGCAGTTCCCAGACGCAGGGCGTACCGGTAGTCGCCTTTCTCCGAGTATCCGGCCAAAAAGCCTGCAACCATCGAGTCTCCGGCGCCCACCGAGTTTTTGAGAACGCCCTGCGCGGCCCTCTGACGCAGCACTTCGCCTGTTTCGGTGACAAGCAGCGCCCCGAAGCCCGCCATCGAAACAAGGACGTTGCGCGCCCCCATCCGCTGGAGCCTGCGCGCACATTGTGCAATCTGCTCCCCGTCGTCGGGGGAAAGCGCAGTTCCGGCAAGCTCTCCCAGCTCGTGGTGGTTCGGCTTGATCAGAAACGGGCGGTAAGGCAGCACCCGTTCCAGCAGGCTGCCGGCGGCGTCCACCACAAAACGCAGCTCCCGTCCGGAAAGCCGCCTGAGAATCTGTTCGTAAATATCGGCCGGGAGCGTCGCCGGAATGCTTCCGGCGAGGACCAGCGTATCCCCCGGACGCAGCGCATCGAGCTTTCGGTACAGCGCCTCAAGCGACTGCGGGTCAATCTGCGGCCCGCGGCCGTTGATCTCGGTTTCCTCCCCGCTTTTCAGCTTGATATTGATTCGTGAAAAGCCCTTTGGCAGAAGAATAAAGTCGGTCGTGATCCCGTGTGCATTCAGCTTCTGTTTCAGTGCCGTGCCGGTGAATCCGGCGATAAATCCGAGCGCCGTGTTTTGGATTCCCAGCTCATGCAGCACCAGCGAGACGTTGATCCCTTTACCGCCGCAGTAAAGCTCCTCCCGCTCGCAGCGGTTGGTCGCGCCGAGGCAAAAGTCCGTCACCCGCACGACATAATCGAGGGCGGGGTTGAAGGTTACGGTATAGATCATGTCTGGCCTCCCTGGTCATGGTCGTGAGCGCGGGCATCTCTTTTTTGACCCGCACGACGCTGTCTTTGTCCCCACTATATTCCCCATTTTAACCACCGTCAATCACATTTCGGCCAAAATCCGCCCGCCATGCTTCCAAACAAACTGAATACTGGAAACTCTATTCGGCTAGTCTTTCCCGTACACTGCAGTTCCATACGGAAAGATCCAGTTCGAAATGACCCGCCGCCTAGGAAAAAGGGGCAAGGTGTGGTACAATGGACAAAAGGCCGCGGGAAACGCCTGCGGTATTGATTCTGCCTGCGGGGAAAGCATTTGCAGGCAGAACGCGGAAAGTTTCGAAAAACATTTCCGGAAAGGCAGTAAAAAAGCTGAACCCCGACACCGCTTCTGAAAGAAAGGATGTGCCGCCGTGAAAATTTTTCGAATGATTTCGCTTGTTTTGACTCTCCTTCTTCTGGCGGGATGTGCCGGGAAAGAGGAGGCTATTTCCATCTCCGTTCCCCACGAGCCGTCTGTTCAGGCCGAGAGGGAGCCCATTCTGGAGCCTGAATTGGAAGCCCCCGGCCAGCCCTATTGGATTCTCGGGGAATGCGCTTATGATGGCGGCACAGCGGTCGTTTATGAGGTGCAGCACCCCGACTCCTACAATAAACGTTTTTCCAGCGACTCCATTTTTTATGCCCTCCGCTGGCAGATCTTTGACGCGCAGGGGCGGAAAACCGGCGCGGGCGACAGCGGATGGAGCAACAGCTTTGCCATTCACGGTCTTCCCCTTTCCGGGCTGGAGGCGCAGGAGGGACTGCTCACCTTTTCAGTGCAGATGCCCGCGGAATACAGCGGAGAACCCCTGCGGCGGAAATTCACCCTGGTTCTTGACGATGAGAAGCTGTCCATCCTCGGCGAAAATCCAAACGGCTACCGCTACCAGGTCGAGGATTGGTATCCCATCGCCCGGGAGGGAGATTTCCTGCTGGAGAACTGCACCCATTATAACCGGGAGCTGGAGCGGAGTGAGGAGTTGTTCCAGCTGACCGGGCCAAAGACAAACCGGATTATCCCGCTCGATCTTTCCGACCCGGATTTCGGCAATGAGCTTTACAGCCTGAAGCGTCCCCATGATCTTGGCCCCGGAAACGAAACGCCCTATTCCTCAGAGATGTCGGCGGCGCTCGACCCCGCGGCAAAAACAGCAGTGCTGACCATTCCGAAGCTGACCGTCACCCTGGATTTTGCGTCGGGGAGCCAGCGAACCGAGCGGCATTACCGCACCGATATGCTCCAAACGGAAATTGCGCGAAGCCCGGACGGACGGTATGCCGTCTATACCTCCGGAGAATTCGACCGTTTTGAGTCGGTCGGCGGATGCGATTATCTCTCGGTCGGCCCGGACGGGGCGCTTCATTTTCTTTACAGCGGAAGTATCATGGACCAGATCACCTTTTTGGGGAATGACCGGATTCTGGCCAACACATTCTCTGCGCTGACCTGCTATGACGCGGCGTCCGGCCTGCCGGACGAAGTGCAGCTCTCCTTTGACTACGGGGAGACGGTGCTTGGCGGAGAAATCTGCTCCCCCAAGTATCTGACCATCGGACTTGCGGCCGACCAGAAAAGCGAACGGGTTGTCACCGCTTACCGTCTCAACACCTTCGGGCACTTCGAACTGAATGACGGGGAAACCACGCTCACTTCGCTGCCCGTTTCGCTCGCTCTCTTTGACTTTTCCGGAAATAAACTGGCCGATTTTGATACCGGATTTTCGGTCAGCCCTTTTGGAAAATATCTGATTCACCTTCTGGACCTCTCAATGGATGAACCCGGCCGGGTCGTCATCCGGGACCCCTATCATGAGATGAAACCAGCCGTCCTTTCCTATCCCATCGAATGAATTTCCGCTGCAAATTCCATAAAAGGAGAAACTTTCATGGCCCTTCCTCTTTGCATCATCGCAATTATGGCGCTCTCCTGCGTGTTTTTTAACCGTGTCTCGAGTAAGCTCGGCATACCGGCGCTGCTGGCCTTCATCCTGCTCGGGATGTTCTTCGGCATCGACGGGGTCGTCAAAATTAAATTCGGCGACTATGCCTTTTCGGAACAGCTCTGCTCAATCGCCCTCATCTTCATCATGTTCTACGGAGGGTTCGGCACCAAATGGCAGGAGGCCAAGCCGGTGGCGGTCCCCGCTATCCTTCTTTCGACGCTGGGAGTCGCGCTGACCGCCGCCTTCACAGGGCTGTTCTGCCATTATGTGATGGGCTTCGGCTGGCTCGAGGGGATGCTGATCGGCTCGGTCCTCGGTTCGACCGACGCGGCCTCGGTCTTTTCCATCCTTCGTTCGAAAAAGCTGGGTTTGAAATTCCACACCGACTCGCTGCTGGAGGTCGAAAGCGGCAGCAACGACCCCTGCGCCTATATGCTCACCGCCGTCGTCCTCTCGATGATGGAGGGGGGCACCAGCGGCGGCCAGATTGTCCGCATGATTCTCGCTCAGATCGCCTATGGGCTGCTCTGCGGCGTCGGCATTGCCTTTGCCGCTCTCTGGATGCTGCAGCGGTTCAAATTTTCCACCGATGGATTTGACGCCGTTTTTGTACTTGCCGTCGCCGTTCTGAGCTATGCTCTGCCCTCTCTGATTGGGGGAAACGGATACTTAAGCGCCTATCTGGTCGGCATCATCCTCGGCAACAATCCCATCAAGAACAAGAAGTCACTGGTCAGCTTCTTTGACGGCGTGACCGGACTGATGCAGATCGTTATCTTCTTCCTGCTGGGGCTGCTTTCCTATCCTTCCCGAATGCATCCGTTCCTGCTGCCTGCCCTGGCGATCGCCCTCTTCCTGAGCTTCGCCGCGCGTCCTCTCGCCGTCTTTCTCCTGCTCACTCCTCTGCGCTGCCCGATCCGCCAGCAGCTCCTCGTCTCATGGGCGGGCCTGCGGGGCGCCTCCTCGATTGTCTTTGCGATTATGGCGACAGTGGGTTCCGCCTACACGGAGGAGGATCTGTTTCACATCGTCTTCTGCATCGTCCTTCTCTCGGTCGCCTTCTCCGGCACGCTGATCCCGGCGGTCGCCCGTCTGCTGCGCATGATCGACAACAGCGGAAACGTCATGAAAACCTTCAACGACTACAGCGAGGAAACCGAGGTGCAGCTGGTCCAGGTGGAGATTGACGGAGATCATCCATGGCTCGACCGTCCGGTCCAGGAGCTGGAACTGCCACACGACATGCTGCTCGTCGTGCTGGCGCGAGGCGGAGAAATCCTCATCCCCAACGGACAGACGGTGCTGCGTCTTGGGGATACGGCGGTGCTCAGCGCACCCGCTTACCGAGGGAACCTTGATCTTGCACTGACCGAACTGACTGTAAAGCCGGGCGATTCCTACTGCAGCAAGCAGATCTCAGAACTTCGCCGCCGCCCCAACAGCCTGATCGTGATGGTCAAGCGCAGCGGAGAGCGCATCATCCCCAACGGCCAGACCCTCCTCCTCGCAGGCGACGTCCTGGTTATCTGCGCAGCTTGACCCGCAGGCCGCCCTTTTCCTCCCTTTTCTCTCTCGCTCTCCCTGCCCGATGCCCGGCGCACCCGAGAGCAGGACGGAACCGCGCTTCGCTCAAATTCTTTTCTGGGCATAGATAAAGCTTTTCAGAACCACCAGCACTGCTGGTGGTTCTCTTCTTACAAAGAAAGCCACATGGATGGTGACCCATCCATGTGGCAAAGAGCAGTAAAAATATCCATCCATATCACTGTCCGGGCTTTACCGCATCTATAGTAACATAGGGAGACTTTCAAAGCGGGCGGGTTTTATATGGGCAGAAGAACGCGGGCAAAATTTCGGGTGAAGCACTTCAATTAAGAAACGGCTTATATTCCGGGCAGACAGTTGCGAAAGTTACAGCTTGTTGTCGGAGAGCAATAAGTCTGATTTTAACGATGGACTGTACTCAAATTGGTGCGTTTACCCAGTGGAAGAGCAACGGCAATCTTGCCATCCGCCGGTAAGATGCAAGCGGTTCGTTTTCCTTACTCCCCTTCGATCATCCGATAGCCAATGCCGACCTCTGTGAAGAGATAAGTGGGACGTGCGGGATTTCTTTCGATCTTTCGGCGGATATTGGCCATATTGACCCGCAAGGTCTGCGTATCACATTTTGATTTTGCCCCGCGTAATTCCTTGAGGATCAGCTCATAGGTCAGAACTCTGCCGGAATTTTGTGCGAGAAGTGAGACGATTTTATATTCGTTCTGGGTGAGATGCACCTCATTTCCGTCTACCGTTACAATATGACGGGAAAAATCGATCATCAAGCCCCCCGCACGGAATATCTGCACCGCATCAGACCCGCTGCCCTCCCGCTGGTTGCGGGCATGGCGCAGGGCAGTGCGGACCCGAGCCAGCAGCTCGCCGGTGCCGAAGGGCTTGGTCAGGTAATCGTCTGCCCCCATATCCAGCGCCTCAATTTTGTCTCGTTCGTGGGTGCGTGCCGAAACAATGACAATCGGCAAATGGCTCCAGGATCGAACCTGACGGATGATCTCAAATCCATCGATATCCGGAAGACCGATATCCAATATGACAAGATCGGGCCTCTGGCTGGTGATCAGTGCGCAGGCATTGAGGCCGCTGCCAGTGGAGTAGACCTGATAACCGTTATTGGTCAGAGCAGTGCAGATCATATTGCGAATAATCCGCTCATCCTCTACCACCAGAATGCTGCTTTTCTCTTCCAAACTGGTTTCCTCCTTATGAGAGAATAAAACTGAACACAGCGCCGCCTTCTGTCTTATTCCGCGCGCGCAGGGTGCTGTTGTGCGCCTTGAGAATGGCCATGCAGACGGAAAGGCCTATTCCAAGATTTTGCTTCATGTCATGGCTTGATTCTCCGGTAATCTGATAGACATAATCCTCGAAGAGATGAGGGAGCAGCGCCTCGTCAATGCCGCAGCCATTGTCCTCAACCTGAAAAAGAGCTTTCTTGCCGTCCGGTTCGACTGAAAGGGTAATTGCATCGGCATGGCCATGCAGAACGGCATTTTCCATCAGGTTGAATAGCACCTGTTCAATCAGAACCACATCGGCTGAGATCATCAAAAGCTCATTCGGGCTGACCGCATCGACACGTACCTCTGGAAAGCGTTTCTGAAACTTCATGGCGACCTCCCCCATCAGTTCTTCTGCTGCTGCGTCAACGCGTTTCAGCTTGGCGGCACCGCCGTCAAAACGGGTGATCGAAAGGAGGTTCTCCACCATCCGGATCAGCCACTCCGACTCATCACGGATACTGCACAGCATCTCCCGCTGCTCATCTTCACCGAGACGGTTCCCATCCTCCAGCAGCAGGTTTGTTGCCGCGATGATGGAGGTCAAGGGGGTACGGAGGTCATGACCTATGCCGCGCAGCAGATTGGCACGCATCTTCTCGCGCTCGGCATCTATCCGGATTCGCTCCTGCTCGCGGGTTTTGGTGGTGAAGGTGCTGGTTACAATTGACACAGAAAACATTGTCAAGAAGGTCAGGGGGTAGCCTGCCAGCCAAAAGCGGAGGGAAAAATAAGAAGTCAGGACAAAGTTCACCCCGAACATCGCAATGACACTGGCCAATATCCCATACAAATAGCCGGTGGTGTGGCCCGCGGTAATCAGGACCGCTAAAACGAACACGAGCGGCACATGCAATCCATTGGTGCCGAGCGGCTGCAAAAGAAGACAGATGTCGAGTGCCGAAGCCATCAAAATTGTCAATACCACTGTATCCTGCCAGCAGCAGGGGAAATACTGTTTGAGCTTTGCAATCATGCCGGTGCCTCCTGTTATTTTCTATTTTAATGCATTGCCGGCCCTTGCGCAAGAGAAAAAGGGCCGCTCGAAAAATAGAGCGGCCCAAGGCGGTATTACATCACACTTAAAGTGTTTCGATGCGAGTGTTGAACTTAGGGCAGTGAACACGTACAGTTACAAGATCATTGACTACCTGACTGATCTGAATATCGCAAGTGGCAGAGAGCAGCCGGTAAGCGTCAGGAAAACTGAGTTCCAACTTGCGCTCCAAAAAGGCAACGGTGTCACTGACCGCGATTTTAGTGCCTTCCTCGAGCGTTTTGGCAGAAGCCAGAAAGTAGAGGCTGTCAACGGTCTCGATAACCGGGCGGTCCACCGGACGATCGCGGTAGATGGTGGTTTTGATGCAGATGCGGCCGGGAGTTTCGATGCCGGTACCGGAAAGCTCGCCGTCGCCCATGCAGGCATGCAGATCTCCCACCGCAAGTCCGGCGCCTTCCACTGAAACGGGGAGGTAGACCTTTGATCCAACCTTCACCATCTTGGTGTCCAGATTGGAACCATGGTCTCCCGGGACGGCACAGTGGATGTCGAGGCCCGGCTTGGGTGCCACACCGCACACACCGATCATTGGAGTGAGGGGAAGGCGGATTCGATCCGAAAAGTGGGCGAAGCCGTCCCTGATCGGGATGATTTTGGTATCCGGTTCTGTAATCCGCTCTCCCAGGACACCGAGTCCTCTGGAGGTAACCATAACTCCCTGCGTTCCAAATTCAATGGCAAGAATCTCTACACAAAGGGTGTCGCCCGGCATCGCGCCCCTGATGCTGATCGGGCCTACCGAACAGTCCATAATGGAAATATCAATGTCAGGCCGTTTGACGGAGCTGTTCTTAATCTGGCCGCTGTAGCAGTCGTCGGTTTCGACCCAGAACGTTTCTCCGTTTTCCACCTCATAATTCGCAGTATTACTGGCGTTAAAGCTGAAGATGACGCGATCCTTGGGAATGACGCGCATGAGAATCAGTCTCCTTTCAAGTACCGGCGTTTACCATGCAGAGGGCAGGAAGCCCAGCAAATCGAAGACGGCATAGCAAGCCGCGGCGCAGAACAAAATGATAATAACCGCCTGCACGCTCTTGGAGGCGTACCATCCACATTTCCAATCGGGCTCCATATCGCCGTTCTTGCGGGCACTGTTGACCATGAGGGCCGGAAGAATCGACATGATGACTCCTCCGAAGGTTCCTGCCAGATAGATCGCATCGACAAAGCCGATCAGTCCGCTGTAGGCCAGAATAAAGGGCGGCAGGCCCACGCAGGCAATGGCAATCAGGCGGGTCTTGGTATCATGTTCATTCTTAAATTTGAACATATCGACGATATTGGTCAGCATTGAGCCGCCGACCGCCCAATAAGAGCTCATCATAGCACAGATGGCAAAGAGGTTGGCTGCATAGAGTGCCCAGCTGCCGAGCGCCTGTCCCCAAGCGAGGGTTGCGACTTCAGTAACATTTTCAGCACCGGTCAGCGAAATGACTGCAAGCGGAACCAGGGCAAGCAGAACACCGGTGATGGTCATGCCAATGATGACTGCCTTGGGAAGAGACATTGGATCATGACGCAGTCCGCGTGCAAGCTCAGGAACTGCATACTGTGCAATATAGCAGAAAATGGCAACGTTAAAGACCGGTACGGCGTAGGTCCAATTGGTATAGATTGCGCGGCTGAGGTCAGCCTTGCCGGAGATAAAAGAAAATCCGATGATCACTGCGAGAAGGATAATCATGCCGGTGCTGATAAATTTCTCGGCGATGCCGGTGGCTTTCAGACCAAACCAAACAACCAGCACCGCAGGAATGGTGAAAAGCAAACTTCCCATCGGGCGGGAGATGCCCAGCAGCTGGGAAAGAATGTTTCCGCTTCCGTTGGTATAGGCAATCATACAGCCGATGGAGTTGGCGCACACCGAAATAAATACAAGGACCGCTCCCAGCTTACCGACATAACGTTCTGCCAAGCCAGGGAGCTGCATCGGCTTTTTGGTACGAAGGGTGGTTTCTGCAACATAGAGCATCGAAGCAGTGGTGCAGACTCCCGCGATAATCAGCCAGAGCAGAAGGATTGGCCAGCCCGCTTTACGAATAGAGTAGGCGAGGCCGAGAATTCCAGAGCCGATATTGGCTCCCACAATAATCAGGGCTGCTTCCCAGAAGGTTAGTTTGCGGACGGCAAGAGCGCCTTGCTCAGTGGCAACGGCCGGTTTTTGATTGTTACCCATAATCAATCTCCTTTGCAAGATAAGGTTGTGGAACTTGTTGTTATGAGTATATCGGGAAATTCAACTTCACACAAGATGTAATACTCCCAAAAATATTAATATTTTATTTATCATTCTACACAAAATCTTTATATAAATAGTTAAAATGCATATTTATTTGACGTTAAAATATCATTTATAACAATAATTTAAAAAAATAGATTAATACAAGTTAATTCTTTCTTGCTAAGAGGGTGATTTAAACAGGTGAACAAAGAGGCTTTCGCCAGCCTTTTATGGGATGGAATCAGTTCTTTATTCTTCACCAAAGGCAAGCCGTTCTGATATAGGCTGCAAAATCATGCTTCAATTGGGTTAGAGAAACAGATGGATGCAGAGCCGTCTTACAGAAAAAGAGCACGCTGCATGACCAGACACTGTAATCGTTTTACATGGTACAAAGGTCATTCCTCATTTCCCGACAAACGTAGTGCAGGACCCTCTCAATATCGAAAGAATCTGGGAAAAGCTTTATGTTCCCAAGCTGGTGGGCCGCTCTAGCGATGGGGTTCCTGTCATCCAAAGCTTCTTGTCATTTGCCCGCTGCGCAGCCCCTTCCCCCTTTCCCGTCTGCCCGCTCTGCCTGTCCGGCGCCCGGCGCACCTGAGCGGAGAGCGGAACCGCAGGCAAATTCACCCCCGCACCCGCAGAGGCATGTGTGTAAGCATGTTAGCTAGCACCAGATTCAAGGTCCCGTTCCCGTGCACTCTGTCACCTATAGTGCAACAGCCGTCTGTGCCATGCCCGCCCGAAGGAGCGGCAGACCTATTCTCGTTCTATCGGTGGATTTTCCTGTCATCCAAAGGCTCTTGTTCTTTGCCCGCTTCGCTCGATTCTTGCAGCAAAAGTTTTTTACCCTCATCAGCAGAACCGATGGTTCTGTTCGCTGAAGCTATACAAAAGAACAGCCGCCGGTACCAAACCGGCGGCTGTTCTTTTCTTTTTGCTTTTGTATTTGAATCATCCCGCCTGATCGGGAAACGGCAACTCCGGAAGCGGCTTTGCGGCGACCTTTTAGTCCTCCGGATGATTTTTTCGGTAGGCAAGGTAACTCTCAAGAATCAGCACCGCGGCCACCGCATCCACGACGTCCTTGCGTTTTTTTCCGCGCACATCGGTCGCGTTCAGAATTCCGATTGCCGAAACGGTGGTGCTCCGCTCATCCCAAAGCACAACCGGAATCCCGGACCGTTCCTCAAGGCGGCCGGCAAACTCCGCCACCAGACAGCTGCGCTCTCCAGCTGTGCCGTTCATATTCAGAGGGTTGCCCACCACGATGCGCTGCGCCCTTTGTTCGGCGGCACACGCGGCCACCGCCTCCAGCAGCTTTTCCCGGTTATATTCCTTGACGACCCCGACCGGTGACGCAATCATCTCATCCTTGTCACAGGCGGCAAGTCCGGTGCGGGCATCCCCGTAGTCAACTGCAAGAATTTTCACGGCATCCTCCTCATTCCACTATAACGCCGGTGTAGTAATGCTCGAGAATCTCAAGGTAATCGTATCCGTCGAGCGCCATATAATGCGCTCCGTACTGGCTCATTCCCACGCCATGTCCGTAGCCATAGGTTGTAAACAGGAAACGGTCCCCCTCCTCGTCGTACTGCACCTCAAAGCAGTGCGAACGGATTCCGAACGAAAGAAGCTGTTCCCGCACACTGCGCCCGGTGATTGTCCCGGTACCGAAGCTCCCGCCCTGCGAGCGGGTATAGCCGCCGATTTCGACAGTGCCGACATATCCGCCCGGCGCATCGCGTTCGACGGTAATCCATTCGGAAGGATCTCCATCCAACTCGATGCCGTAAACCGTCTGCACACGCTTGGCAAAATTTTTACGGCTGACCGCCGCGACGCTCTTATAGCCGGGAGCCTTTTTGTCATAAGGGCTTTCCACCGAGACAAGATAGGGCAGCGCTCCGCCCCAGACCGACTGCGAACTGGTGGTTTTTCCGCTGCTGGTCGAGTGATAGACGGTATTGGCATACTGCCCATTGTAGTAAACCGCCTGCCCGATGACTTCCGCAACGGCTTTTTCGGTTGCGGGCGACACCGGCGTTTTCAGGATGACCGCCGGAGCGATTCCGCGCTCGTTGTTGTAGAGGATCATGGTATAAGTCGCAACCGCGTGGGCCTTGAGCGCCTCGGGAGCGAGCAGGCCGTTGGTTTCGTTCTGAACAGCCCGGCAGATGAGATCATAGGCGTTCATCCTCTGCCGCGTACCGCCGACGGTGACGAGCAGTTTCTCGTTCCCGGCCTCGGGGTGGGACTTGGGGGTCGACTGTGCTCCGGCGGAGGATATCACATCTTCCCCATCGTCCGGTTCCTCAGCCGGTTCGTCCGGCTCTTCTTCCGCAGGCAGTTCCAATTCGTTGAGATCGATGGTCGCCGGGGCCTCCTGCGCCGAGAGCAGCGCTTCGCCCGAAACGCCGGGCGTTTCCTGAGAGGAAGCCGCCCCGCTCGAGGAATTCTCCGGCTGGGAGGACGGTTCTTCGCTCGAAGCGCCGGGCGTTTCCTGAGAGGAAGCCGTCCCGCTTGAGGAATTCTCCGGCTGGGAGGACGGCGCTTCGCCCGAAACGCCGGGCGTTTTCTGAGAGGAAGCCGCCCCGCTCGAGGAATTCTCCGGCTGGGAGGACGGTTCTTCGCCCGAAGCGCCGGGCGTTTCCTGAGAGGAAGCCGTCCCGCTTGAGGCATTCTCCGGCTGGGAGGACGGTTCTTCGCTTAAAGACGGCTCCTCTTCAGGGCTTTTCGCCGTCTCAGGTACAGATTCCTCCGAGGAAGCGCTCATCCATCCGGCAGACGGCGCGGCACTGACCGGCGCCGGTCCCGCCGGAAGTTCCTTTGGCTCCGGGCCGCCGGAAAGCATCCAGACAAAGACTGAAATCAGAACGAAAAGCAGTGCTCCTCCGCCGGCCATCAGCAGCCGCGCCTGTCTGGGGTCCCACTTGGCGCCGCGTGCCCTGCGGCGCCGCGCGGTGCTTGACCGCCTGTTCATGGCGTTCCTCCTTTTGACTTATTCTTCCGCAGAATCGGTGTCATAGGTAATGCGCAGATATTCCACCTGTTCGAGCGCCTTCTGAATCAGCGCCTCCCGGTCGAGATTTCTTTCAGCTTTGATCACCGCTTCGAGATTCGGTTTGGTCTTGGGATGGCGGGGAGTAAAGACGGTACAGCAATCTTCATAGGGAAGAATTGAAGTCTCAAAGGTGTCGATTCTGCGGGCAATCGCGACGATTTCCTCCTTGTCCATCCCGATGACCGGACGGAGCACCGGCAGCGCCGAGGCGTCGTCGGTGCAAGCAAGGGCCTTCATCGTCTGGCTGGCGACCTGTCCGAGGCTCTCTCCGGTGATCAGCGCGCCGCACTCATTTTCCGCAGCGATCCGCGAGGCGATCTCCATCATAAAGCGGCGCATGATGAGGGTAAAATAATCCTCCGGACAGTGCAGGCCGATCTCCTGCTGAATCTCGGTAAAACCGACCACTGCAAGCTTAACCCGGCCGGTATAGGCGGTCATCCGGCGGCAAAGCTCCTTGACCTTGAGCAGCGCCCGTTCGCTGGTATAGGGTGGACTGGCAAAATGAACCGCCATGATCTGCACCCCGCGCTTGGCCATCATATAGCCTGCGACCGGGGAATCAATGCCGCCGGAAAGCAGAAGGGCGGCGCGTCCGCCGGTGCCGACCGGAATCCCGCCCGCGCCCGGCTGCTGTCCTGCATGAAGGTAAGCGGCGCGGTCGCGCACCTCGACCCAGACCTCGACATCCGGATGGTGCACATCCACCCTCAGGTGCGGGTGGCGTTTTAAAAGCTCATGGCCGATCCGGGCCGAAATCTCCGGAGAGCCGAGCGGAAAGGTCTTGTCCGAACGTTTGGCGCTCACCTTAAAGGTACCGGCCTGGGCAAGCACCCCATCGAGATAGGGCAGGCCCGCACAGATCGCCTCAAAGGACTTTTCCACCACGGCACTGCGGCTCATGGCCGAAATGCCGAAGACCTTCGAGAGACGGTCGTAAGCCTCATCGAGATCGATCTCCCCGTTTTGCGGGATAACCGCAATGGTCGACTGGGACTTCGCAACGGTAAATTCTCCGAGATCGGCAAGGCGGCGGCGGATATTCTTCATCAGAACACTCTCAAACGAAGCCCTGTTGGCCCCCTTGAGTGCGATCTCACCATATTTGAGCAGGAACATCTCTTTCATCGGCTTCTTCTCCTTCAGTTGCTGCGGCGCAGCGTTTGGGTGATCCGCTGCAGCGTTTCGGCAAAGCGATCGGCCTGTTCCGGGGTGTTATACTTGCAGAAGCTCAGCCGCAGCGCAGAGTCAATCTCGGCGGCAGGGCATCCCATCGCAGCGAGAACGTGGCTTTTCGCCCCTTTCGAGCAGGCAGAACCGCTTGAAAGGTAGATTTCCTCTGCCGCCAGCGCGTGCAGCAGCGTCTCGGAACGGTAGCCCACCGCCGAGAGATTGAGCAGAAAGGGAGAGCAGTCCGCCTGAGGGGAATGAAACACAATCCCCTTCCTGCCGGAAAGACGTTCCCGGACGCGTGCCCCCACCGCGGCGGCCGCGGCCCGGTTCTCCTCCAGATGGGAGAAAGCGTTTTCCGCCGCCAGCCCGAGCGCGGCGATGCCCGCGACGTTCTCAGTGCCGGGGCGCAGCCGGTTCTGCTGCTCGCCGCCGAAGAGCTGCGGGAGAATCCGCGCCCCCTCCGCCAGCGCGAGCGCCCCGCTCCCTTTGGGGCCATGGATTTTATGCGCCGACACCGTAACCATGTCGAGCCCGAGCGCCGGCATGGAAAAGGGATGCTTGCAGAAAGCCTGAACCGCATCGGCATGAATCAGAGCATGGGGGGAGCGGCGGCGTATCTCCCGGATCACCGCGGGGTCGGCGATCGGCTGCACCGCGCCGACCTCATTGTTCACCAGCATCATCGAGACCAGGATGGTATCCTCATGGCAGGCCGACAGCAATGCGTCAACGGGAATTCTCCCGTCCGGTCCCGGCGAGAGGAAAACCGGTTCAAACCCGCGCGTCCCCAGTTCCTTTGCGGATTCGAGCACCGAAGCGTGCTCCACCGAGGTAGTCACGATCTGCCTGCCCCGCCGGCGCAGCGCAGCCGCCGCGCCGAAGAGGGCAAGATTATTCGCCTCGGTTCCGCCCGAGGTAAAGAGAATCCTGCCTTTTCCGCGCTTCATTCCCAGTGCCGCCGCGAGCTGCCGGGATGCCCGCTCGATCAAAAGCTGGGCCTGCACCCCCCGGCTGTGCAGCGAGGAAGGGTTGCCGTACTCCTCACAGAGCACATGGGTCATCAGCGCGGCCACCTCGGGGTCGGTTCGAGTAGTCGCGGCGTTGTCGAAATAGATTTCCTCCATCTTGGAAGAACGCCCCTTTTCAAAATGTAATAACGCTTTATTATATCATGAGATTCCCCGGTTTTCAACATTTCCGTCCCCGGGCAGAACAGCGGCTCGCTCAGACATGCGCCGGCTCCGAAATATGAATCGGCACACCGTTGACCTCCACACCGTCATTCGCCCGGATCAGGATGTATTTTACTCCGTTGATGATGCGTGTCTCCACCAAATCACTGCGTTCCGGGTTCACCTTGATGGTCACATCGGGGGTGCGCAGCTCAAGCTGCCTGGTGTCCACAAGATTTTTCGGGCTGAGGCCGATATCCGCGCCGAACTCGGCCTCGTACCGCTGCTCAAAGGCCTCCACATGCTCGTCCGAAACGCCGCAGGATTCCAGCACCTGCCGAACCTCCTGTCGGGAAACCTTCAGCGGCTCGGATTCCCTGTCGGCCTTGTGCTCCTCGATCATGCCGCGCAGCTCGTCGTGCACCGACTGCACCACCTCGTAGCTGCATTCGCCCGCGAGCGCATCCCCGAGAATCTCCCCGAAGGTCTCCTTCTGAGCGGCGGCGGGCATCGGAATCTCGAGGTGAAAAAGGGCGTCGGCCAGCTCCTGATGGTTTTCGGAGACGCTGCGGGTATAATAAAGAGCATTATAGATATTGGCGCGGCGGTCATCAAAGGCCGGAAACAGAAAGCCCAGCTCGGGCGGCGCGACCAGCCAGTCCGCCTCGCGGCTGTGAAACCGGTCGTCATGCGCGTAATAGCTCAAAGCCGGCTTGGTCATTTTGACCGGGCAGATGCTGCAAAGAATGTAGGAAAACACCTCCGACGAGGCGTCGTCCTGCCGCTGCCCGTCCTTCGACCGGTAGGGCACGTCGTAGGTGTCGTGGGTCAGCAGGATCAGGTAATCCCCCTCGATCGAAAGGGAGCCGATCACCTTTTGATAAAGGGCCTGCACCGCCTCTTCATCCTTGAGGGAGGAACTCCTCAGCGCCATCAGCAGCCGGTGCTCGTCGCTGCCGGCGACCTGTCCGGTGGAAAATTCCACATCGATCAGATTTTTCCCCAATGCACCCGACAGGGTGCGCTTGAGCAGCGCCAGAATCCGCTCCGACTCCTCCTGCGGCGTTACGGCGAGCGACTGCTCAAACTGCGAAACAATCTCCCGCTTCTCGTTGACATAACATGCCCGTACCTGTGTGATGTTGCTTTTGTCCGGACGAAAACGCCGGCGGATCTCAGAAACTTCTTTTTCGTTCATCGCGTTTTGTTCCTTCTATTATTTCATCAGCCGTGCAGCCCTCTGGACTGACGGTCCATATCCTCTATCACAATATCGTGGATTTCTCCCAGCGCAGCGCAGTATTCCAAAACCTTCCAGGGTTCATTGGTGTGATAATGAATCTTGAGCAGGGTATCGTCCCCTACCGCGAGCAGGCAGTCTCCCGCAAAATTTCCCGTAAAATATGTGTGGATTGCATCCTCATTGAGATGCTTCCCTTCAATCAAAAGCTGTGTGTCATACCGGTATTCCATCGAGGCGTTAATCTCCTTCCTCTGACGGCCTTCCCGCCGTCTTTTTCGGTCTTTTCCTCAGTTTAAGTAAAATGCCCTGCCGGGCCGCCGCCCGGCTCAAAAGGGAAACGGCCTTTGCCGCGCGTTCCGGCAGCGGGGTATCCGCCGCATTGGCCGCCGAAAGCTGTTTCACCGCCGCGTGAAGCTGCGGCAAATCCAGCAGATTCACCGCGAGGCAGAAGAAATTCTTCCGGCGGCCGTCGTTGCAGTGTTCCAAAAGCCAGCGCAGGATACCGGCGCGTTCATCCAGCTCCGCCAGATAGGCGGGGATGCCGATCTCCTTTGCCCGCGCAAGATCCCGGAGCATATTCTGATGGGTCACGAAGGAATCCCAGTCGGCCGCGCCCCGATATTCCCCGCAGGGATAGGCTTCGCAGAAGCAGCAGTATTCAATCCTTCTCTCTTTTGCACAGCGTGTAAACCGGCAGGGCTGATGCCCTTCGCCTCCGCCGCAGCCGGGACAGTACCCGCCGAGCTGCATCGGGCAGAGCGCGCAGTTGAGCCCGCAGAGCGCAAAACGCGGCGTTTCTCTCCGGTAATCCTTCATGTGTCAGCCTTTCCCGGTGTGCCGGCGGCCAAAACCCCCTGCCCGAGGAAGCTTGGAATGAAAGCTCCACCGGCGGCGGAAGGTTCCTGCGTATAGCAGTCGAAGGCTCCCAGCGAAGCGGTAAATTCCACCAAAGCCTCATAGTGGCGCGGATTCACCGGACGCGAAAGCTCAGGAAAGCGCGCAGAACACGCCGGCATGGGGGTAAACTGGCTCATCAGACTCAAAAGAATCCGCCCCTCAAACCGTTCTGCCAGCAGCTCAACCGCCCGCATCGAATCTGCCAGCAGGCCCGGCAGCAGCAGATGCCGCACCAGCACCCCCTTTTGCAAAAGCCCGTCAGGACCAAAGCGGGGCGCTCCGGTCTGCCGCACCATCGCTTCAATCGCCTCCAGCGCCCGCTCGGGATAATCGGCTGCCGCGCTGTAGCGTGCGGCGGGCCTTGACTGGGCATACTTAAAATCAGGGAGCCAGAGATCCACCGTCCCATCAAGCAGGGCGACCGTTTCAGGCAGCTCGTAGCCGCCGCAGTTATAGACAAAGGGAATCCTCAGTCCATCCGCCCGCGCAAGGGCCACCGCCTCGAGAATCTGCGGAACGTAGTGGGTGGGTGTAACCAGATTGATGTTATGCGCTCCCTGTGCCTGCAGCTCCAGAAAGATTTCCCCCAGCCGTCCTGTCCCGATTTCCAGCCCCGCGCCTTCACGGCTCAGAGGCGCGTTCTGGCAAAAGACGCAGCCAAGAGTGCAGTGCGAAAAAAACACCGTCCCGGAACCACGGCTCCCCGAGATGCAGGGTTCTTCCCACGGGTGCAGCGCGGCCCGCGCTACCCGCACCGTTTCCCCGGCGCCGCAGCAGCCGCGTTCGCCCGCCGCACGGTTTACCCCGCAGCGACGCGGGCAAAGGGTGCAATGCTCCAGCAATCGCTCCATGGCTCTTCCTCCTTTTTCGATCGTCCTCCCCATTGTATCACTCTGCCGCGCTCCCTTGCAAGCGTGAACGGCGGAGGATCTCACTTGGGGCTTTCATTGCATTCACCTGCTCGTCGACCCCCCTGTAAGCGCGAACGGCGGAGGATTGTCACTATTTTGTAGCTTGCCATCTGACAACTTTAATAATATAATAAAGTTGTCAGATAATTTCTGGCTCGATTAAACCTACGGAGAGATGACAGAAGATGAAAAACCAGCCCGCGCTTCCTGTATACGCACAAATTGCTTATGACATCGCCGCAAAAATTGCCTGCGGAGAAATTAAGGAACAGGAACGATTCTCAGGCCGCTCCCTGATGGGGGCACAATATCGCGTTTCCCCCGAGACGATTCGCCGCGCTATGCGGCTGCTCTCGGACATGGGAATCACCGAAATCCGCGAAAATGTGGGGTCGGTCGTCCTTTCCAAGGCACGCGCCGTCGAATATGTCGAGCAGTATCAGGCCGGAAGCGATATGAGCCGCCTCAAATGCGAGCTGCGCACCCTTATTGAAGAGCGGGACCGGCTCAATGAAAAAATTACCGAAACTTACCGGAAGATTTTCGACCTCAGCGAAAGGTTCCGCCACAGCGACCGCCTGCGCACCTACGAATTTTTGCTGCCTCCCGAAAGTCCCGTAGCCGGAAAGGATATCGGCACACTCCGATTCCGCCAGCAGACCGGCGCCACCGTTGTCGCCGTCCGGCGCGGCGAAGAAATCTGTCTTTCCCCCGGTCCCGGTTTCTCCTTTGAACCGCAGGATATCCTGATCGTCGCCTGCGAGATCACACAGATTGCTCTGGTATCCGCCCTGCTGGGATGTCCGCCCGCCTGACTCTCAAATCGTTCGAACAACCCCGTATGGGCGATCCAGTCCGTTATTCCCATGGGCATCCGCTCTACCCGAAAATCGTTCGAGCCAATTCCGCCGCATTCCCTTTCGCACGGCTCTCCGCGACCCCGTTCCCCCTTTTCTTTAGAAATTCTTAATGAAAATGAAACAAATTTTCATACGCTTTTTCTTGACCAGCTGACAACTCATATGTTAGCATTGAGTTGTCAGATTTTCAAGGGAATTTTTCCACCAGAAAGGAGCTTATTATGAAAAAAATTGCTGCGTTTCTGCTCGCCCTGTCTCTGATCTTTACCGCGGCAGGCTGCTCGTCCTCCCCTGCTGCATCGGGTTCTTCGGGCGCGGCCGCGCCAAAGGAAAAGACCGACCTTGTCTTTGCCGACGTCGGCTGGGATTCGATTAAATTCCACAACGCCGTAGCCGGCCTGATTGCCGAAAAGGTCTTCGGATACACCTGGACCGAAACCCCCGCCTCCACCCCGATCAGCCACGAGGCCCTGATGAAGGGGGAAATCGACGTCCACATGGAAACCTGGACCGATAATCTTCCCGACTACGCGGGTGATCTCGCCGCAGGCAAGCTGACTGAGCTGGGGGTCAATTTTGACGACAATATACAGGGCTTTTATATCCCGCGTTATGTAGCAGATGAGAATCCGGGGCTGAAATCGGTCGCCGATCTCAAGGATTACGCGCACCTTTTCCCCGATCCCGATTCGCCCGGAAAAGCCCGCATCTTCGGCGGTATCCCCGGCTGGTCGATCACCGAGATCATGGAAAAGAAGGTGCAGTACTACGGTCTGGACAGCCAGTATAACTATGTGATTCCCGGGTCGGATGCGGCGATGAACGCCACCATTATCTCCGCCTGGGACAAGAAGGAGCCGGTTGTTTTCTACTATTGGGAGCCAACCTGGCTGATGGGTCTCTATGACTTTGTGCTTCTGGAGGACGCCCCCTACGACGCGGCCGCCTACTTCGAAGGGAAGACCGCCTGTCCTTCGGTTCGCGTCAACGTCTGTGTGAGCAATGATTTCGCTGCAAGCAATCCCGAATTCTGCGAGTTCCTCTCGAAATACCACACCTCCTCCGCCCTGACCAGCGAGGGGCTAGCCTATCTCCAGCAGAATGCAGGCTCCACCTATCGGGATGCCGCCGCTTGGTTCCTCAAGGAAGGGCATCCCGAGCTGGTTGACCAGTTCCTGACCTCCGAGCAGGCCTCCCGTCTCCGCGAAGCACTCTGATTCTGAATCAACAAACCGAGGTGACATCATCAATGGAGTGGCTTTTTAATTTTCCCTTTGTCATGAAGCCCGATCTGAACGCGATTGACTCGGCGGTTCGGGGTTTTGCACTTTGGGCTTCCCCGGTGCTGGATGGAATCAGCGGCGGCCTGACCGCCCTGGTCAATGGAATCGGCTGGCTGCTGGCCCATATTCCCTGGTTTCTCCTCATCGGCGCAGTCTTCTTTCTCGGGTGGAAATCCCGGAAAAGCATCAGGAGCGGCATCCTCTATGCCGCTCTGCTCGCCCTGATCGGGGTGGTCGGCTACTGGAACGCCATGATTACCACCCTCGCCATCGTCATGGCGGGCGTCATGATCTCGCTTCTGATCGGACTGCCGGTTGGCATTCTTCTTTCAACCTCCCGGCGGCTCAACAACTTCGCCCGGCCGGTGCTTGACACCATGCAGACTATGCCGGTCTTCGTCTACCTGATTCCAGCACTGCTGTTCTTCGGTCTCGGCTCGCCATCCGCGGTGATCGCCACCGTCATCTACGCGGTGGTGCCGGTCATCCGTCTGACCAGTCTCGGCATACGTCAGGTGGACCGGGAGGTGGTCGAAGCGGCCGCATCCTTCGGCTCGACCCGGATGCAGGCGCTTTTCAAGGTACAGATTCCGCAGGCGCTGCCCACCATTATGACCGGCGTAAACCAGACGCTGATGATGGCGATGGCGATGGTCGTCACCTGTTCGATGATCGGCGCACGCGGCCTCGGCGTGGAGGTTCTCAACGCCGTCAACCGCATCGAGATGGGGCGCGGCATCATTTCCGGCGCATCGGTGGTGATTCTCGCGGTGATCCTCGACCGCGTGACTCAGGGCTGGTTCGGGAAGGAGGAAAAGTAAGATGTCCGAAACGCTGATTCAGGTCAAAAACCTCTGCAAGCTCTACGGCCTCAACCGTTCCGAGGCGTCCGCAATGATGCGGGCCGGCTCGGATAAGAATACCGTTTATCAGAAAACCGGCGTCACCGCGGCGCTCTGGGACATTAACCTCGAGGTCCGGCGCGGGGAAATCTATGTGCTGATCGGCCTCTCCGGCTCAGGGAAATCCACTCTGCTGCGCTGCTTCAACCGGCTTAACCGCCCCACCAGCGGTGAGGTAATCTTCGAGGAGAAGGCTCTGGCTGAAATGAACAAGCAGGAGCTGTTGGAATTCCGCCGCAACAAAATCTCGATGGTGTTTCAGTCCTTCGGCCTGATGAGCCATCGGGACGTGCTTGGAAACGTCGCCTACGGGCTGGAGGTCAAGGGGGTTTCCCGAGCCGAGCGCGAGGAGAAGGCCATGAAGATGATCGAGATGGTCGGCCTCTCCGGCTGGGAACACAAATCCTGCGCCCAGCTTTCAGGCGGAATGCGCCAGCGGGTCGGTATCGCGCGGGCGCTTGCCAACGACGCCGAGGTTCTGCTGATGGATGAGCCCTTCTCTGCGCTCGATCCGCTCGTCCGGCGCGAGATGCAGTTCGAGCTTCTTTCCCTGCAGCGCAAGCTGAAAAAAACGATCATCTTTGTCACACACGATATCGACGAGGCGTTCAAGCTCGGCGACACCGTCTCGATCATGCGGGACGGCAGGATCATCCAGACCGGCACCCCTGAGGAGATGAGCACCAATCCCGCCGACGACTACGTGCGGGAATTCATCGGCTCGGCCGACAAGAGCAAGGTTCTCACCGTCCGAAACATTATGATAACTCCCTCCTGCGTGATGCGGACTCACGACGGGATCGACCACGCGCTTCGTGAGATGCGCGCCAACGCCCTCTCCAGCATCTACGTCGTCAACGACGAAATGCAGTTTGAGGGAATCCTCACCGTTGCGCAGGCGATCCGCGCCCATCGGGAACATCTTAAAACCAGTGAGGTCATGGAACGGGAGATTCAGACCACCCACGGCGAAGTGCTGGTGGCCGATATTATGCCCGTCGCAGCCGAAACCCCCTTTCCGATCGCGGTAGTTGACAGCGACAACCGTCTCATGGGAATTGTCACCAAATCCAGCGTGCTCACCGCGCTGATGTAACTCCACATAAAAAGCCCGCCGTTTTTGAAACGGCGGGCTTTTGGAATGCTGCGGAACAAAAACTTATTTCAGGCCAGCGGTAATGATCGCCATCTGGTAAACCTCATCGGCGTTGCATCCGCGGGAGAGGTCGTTGATCGGAGCATTGAGTCCCTGCAGAATCGGGCCATAGGCCTCGAAGCCGCCCAGGCGCTGAGCGATCTTGTAGCCGATGTTGCCGGCGTTGATATCCGGGAAGATGAAGGTGTTGGCCTGACCGGCGACGGGGGAACCCTTGCACTTGGTCTTGGCGACCACCGGCGAGAAAGCGGCGTCAAACTGCAGCTCGCCGTCAATCGCCAGCTCAGGGGCAGCGGCCTTGGTCTTGGCGGTGGCGTTCTTCATCTTATCGACGCTCTCACCCTTGCCGGAGCCGAGGGTGGAATAGGAAAGCATCGCAATCTTGGGGTCGATATCAAAGATGCTCGCGGTGCGGGCGGTCTCGACGGCGATCTCGACAAGATCATCCTCGGTCGGTTCAATGTTGATGGCACAGTCGCCCATCGCATATTTCTCTTCGCTGCCATCCTTGCCGGTGCGGACCAGAATGAAGCAGGAGGAGACGATCTTATTGCCGGGCTTGGTCTTGACGATCTGCAGCGCGGGGCGAACCGTATCGGCGGTCGAGTAGGTCGCGCCGCCGAGCAGGGCGTCAGCAACCCCCAGCTTCACCAGCATGGTGCCGAAATAATTGCCCTTCGAAAGGGCGGCGCGGCACTCGTCGGCAGTCATCTTGCCGCGGCGCAGTTCGACCATCTTTTCCACCATCTCGTCCATTCTGGGATAGGTGGCGGGATCAAGGATCTCCATCCCCTCGATATCGAAGCCGCCGGCCTTGGCCGCAGCCTTGACCTCATCGACCTTACCGACGAGGATGCAGGTGAGCAGTCCGTCCTTCTTCAGACGGGAAGCGGCCTCAAGAATACGGGGATCGGGGCCCTCGGTGAAGACGATGGTGCGGGGATCCGCTTTCAGGGTAGCGATCAGCTTGTCAAACAGCATGGTGCAAATTCCTCCATTTTACAGTTTTCATGGACCTTATCCTTATACGGTATTATTATACACCTCTGAGAACAGAATGCTCAAGGGGATTCACAAATTTTTGTAGGATTTTTGCAAATTCTTCCTTCTGTTGTACCGAACCTGCCCCCGATTGTCAGGTTGCACAGGGAAATTCCGCCGGGAGTCCGCGTCTTTCCTTCGGATGTTTTCTTCCCGCCGTGCCGGGGTGACAAAAATTCCGCTTTATGCTATCATCATAGTAGAAATCAAGCCGCGCCG
>Ga0129316_1000302_pt1 | contig 30427 bp, 22 predicted proteins | sample Cm1ome_2_FD_94429 | JGI IMG/M metagenome (GOLD analysis project Ga0129316, IMG submission 94429) | Eastern black-and-white colobus group fecal microbial communities from Wisconsin, USA - Cm1022B metagenome | ecosystem: Host-associated > Mammals > Digestive system > Large intestine > Fecal...
AAAAAGAAGAAGTAGCTCGCCGGAAAAACGAAAAAAGACGATTGAGAAATCAATCGTCTTTTTTCTGCTCCCCTTCTAGGACTTGAACCTAGGACCCCCTGATTAACAGTCAGGTGCTCTAACCAACTGAGCTAAAGAGGAATTTTGTCAACCCCGTTCCGAACGGGATTGCAAATGTAGTACATTTTTTTAAAAGTGCAAAATATTTTTAAAAAATTTATGCAAAATTTTTAACTTTGCATTATGACTATAGAATCATTCACTTCCTGTCTGGAAGAATTCATTATGGAGCATGATAGGCTCCTGGTTCCTGGCTTAGGCGCGTTCACGGCTGGTCTTCAAGCTGCTACCATTTCCGATAATGGCTTTACCATCAATCCGCCGTATAGAAAACTGGAATTTATCTATGGCGAGGACCTCGGCATAGGGGAAAATGAGCAGTATGACTATTTATATTCCATAAAGGAAAAGATGGACTTGGAAAAGGTCAGGGAGGAATTGGCCGAGATAATATCGGAAATCAAGCGGGAGGTGGAAGCAAATTCGCTGGTAGAGCTTCCCGGGCTGGGTAAGTTGCGTTCGCTGGGTGACGGGCATCTGTTTTTCGTGATGGATAAGGACGCGCAGATTTATCCCGAGGGCTTCGCGTTGTCGAGCGTTTCTCTAAAGAATCGTGTGTCCGACATTCCGGAAGTGGTGGCGATCCCGAAACCGGTAGAGCAGCCGGCGGCCGTCGCAGAAGGCCATAACGAGGCTGAGGCCACAGTAACCGCAGAAAGCCATAACGAGGCCGAGACCTCTGAAACAGCCGGGACCTCCGAACCCGCCGAGGAGGCCGTGTCGAAGGAACAGAAGGTCGCGGACGGATTGGCCAGGAAAAAGAAGAAGATGCCGATAGTGGTGAAGGTCATTCTCTGGCTTCTGGGAATCGCACTCCTGCTGCTCGCGGGATTTATGGCTCTGGCGTATTTCTGTCCGGATTTTATAGACACATTGCTCTATTCTCCAGATGAAATAGAATTGTTAAAAGCGCTGTAGGATAATATGATGGAGTTATTATATCCGATCGAGACGGCGCCGGTCATAGGGGAGAAGTCTTCGCTTAACGAGATGCTTCCGGTGGTGGACAGAGCTGGCGTAGTGTATGCGCAGAGTGCCCGAACTAATTGTCATAACCTGGAAAAACCACTTCTTCATCCGGTGGTCCATCTCGAGATAGTGGACAGATTTTCAAGGTTTTATCTTCAGCGACGCAGCGCGAATAAAGAGAAGTACCCATTGAGGTGGGACATCGCTGTCGGAGGTCACGTCACTTATGGCGAGTCATTCGAGGAAGCGCTTTATCGCGAGTCTTGGGAGGAATTGAAGTTCTCTCAATTCAATCCCCAGTTTTTAGTGAATTATACTACGGAGGAGCCGGGCGATGACGAGATGGTAAATCTCTATGTAGCAGTGGGAACGTATGCCCTGACCCCGGATAACTACGAGGTGTGCGACGGACGCTACTGGACTATCGAGGAGATAGAGGCTTCGCTTGGAAAAGAAGTGTTTACACCCGAATTTGAAATAGAGTTTTCAGAGTATAGAGAAAAGATATTGGCACTGTTATAATGGAGGAGATAAACAAGTTTTTACAGGACCAGCTGTCCGTGTGGCCATTGGCCTCGAGTAATTTCCGCGCACTGAAGCAGGCTCAAGTCAAAGAGCTGACTGTTAATGGCGTGCAGTGTAAGGTTCAGTATAATCCGACCCGCATCGCGTCGACTACGGCCGAGGTGGATTCCGCGTCGCTGGCCAAACGCCCGTGCTTTCTGTGCGTCGCAAACCGTCCGGCTCAGCAGTTCCATATCAAATTCGAAGGACGAAAGGACAGGCATTATAACATTCAGGTAAACCCATATCCTATTTTCGCTAATCATTTCGTCATAGCGAGCGATACGCACAAGCCACAGTCGATTTGGCATAACTTCGTGGATATGATGGACTTCGCGAGAAAATATCCTGACTATCTCGTCTTTTATAATGGTCCTTACAGCGGGGCTTCCGCTCCTGACCATATGCATTTTCAAGCCATTCCTCAGCAGTTGCTCCCTCTCCAAAACGCCATTGACGCATTTTTAGACACTGACATGGAGCCTCTTACGACGGGCCAAGATGCCAAGCTGTACCACTTCCCGCATTTCTGCAGGGGAGTCTACGCGCTTCGCTCCGACACTCCGAAGTCTCTGGCCAAGCTCTTTTACCGCCTCGTGGACTGTGCTCCGCAGATTGATGGCGAGCCTGAGCCAAGACTGAACTTATATATATATTGTTACAAAAACGAATATAGGTGCTTCGTGGTTTTGCGCTCCAGCGTGCGCTCTCATCATTATTATAGTAATGGCGAGGACCATTTGACGATGACCCCAGGCGCGGCTGATATGGCCGGATTTTTCGTGTGCCCGAGAGAAGATGACTTCAAGAAATTGACTACAAGCCTTCTGGAAGAGATTTTGGACGAGGTGGCCATCTCCGTAGAGGACGAGAAGATGGTGGCTTGGCGGCTTACCCGCACGCAACCTCGCTTCAACGTGCCCATTTTGACGGGGGATTGCATTAGTTTCGAGATGATATCGGATGGCGCCGGCCCTCAAAAGGTCCTGTTCAAGGACGGTCGCATAGAATACGGAGGAGTCCTCTACGACGAGTTGTTCTTCGACAGCGTGACCCGCTCGAAGGTGTTCGGTGAACCTTCTTTCGCCGTAGAAAGCAGGGGAGAGAGGCTATTGTTCGCCGGCTCGCTAATCTTCAGCGTGGAAAATGGCACGATTCGTGCTATTAACAGGATTGGCATAGAAAATTATATGCTAAGTGTACTTTCGCAGACCTTTCCTGATGAGTGTGATGTGCAGAGGCTAAAAAAAGAGGCCATTAGATTGCGTACTTCCATTATGGACGGCACCACTCCACTACATCCTTACAAGGGCCTGACGATAGTTATTTCAAACCACGTCCGTCAAGCGATTGACCTCACTTGGGGACAGCTAAATTAGAGGCTTATGAGACTGATTAAGTTAACATTAGGTGCTATTCTTGCCGGAACGCTGCTTTGTGCTCCGGTCTTGTCGGCGCAGACTCGAAGAGACTCGCGACCTACGCGTCAGCAAAGCACGACTCGTTCCGAAACCAGACCTTCATCGCAGACCAGACAACCTGCTTCGTCACAGCAGACTAGGCCTTCATCGCAGAACCGTCAGCCTGTATCGTCACAGCAGATGAGACCTTCTTCGCAGAACCGTCAGCCTGCATCTACGCAGCAGACCAGGCCTTCTTCGCAGAGTCGTCAGCCTGCATCTATGCAGCAGAGTCAGACCAGGCGACCTTCTGCCTCACAGCAGACTAGACCATCTTCGCAAACTAGACAACCGGCCCCGTCACAGCAGACCAGGCCTTCTGCCCAGACCAGACCGTCATCTGCCGTAGCACGTCCTGCAGATCAGCACATTCAGTCAGCTCCGACCAGAAGACCATCGCCACAGGCAGACCCGTCATCGCAGTCGCGTCGTCCTTCGACATCCGTCGTGACTCCATCCGAGCAGCGCCCTTCCACTTCGCAGGGACGCCGTCCGTCTCCGGCGCAGGAGCCCTCGCAGTCGTATAGGCCTAACCAGTCGGAACATCAGCCTTCGCAGCAGCCGTATCATCCGGAGCATGTCGGCACACCTCCGCCACCACGTATTCCTCCATACGAGCGCAGGCCTATTTCGTCTCGACATCCATCGCGTTTTTACGATCACGGCCACCATTATTACGGATATAGAGTCAACAGAATCCCGCATCACCATAGCGTGAGCATATATTGGGGAAGGAAATACTACGTATGCGATGGCGTCTACTACAGACTTTACGACGGCTCATATTACGTATGCCGACCACCTTACGGCTATTATTTCTCACCTACAGTCTATGCGTATACTCCTGTTATATGCAGTTTTACATACTATAACTATTGGGACAGGCAGTATAACATCATAAACGAGAACTATAGGATAATAGCTCAGCAGAACCAGATGATAGCGCAGAACAATGCCGCTCTGGCTTCGCAAAACGCAGCTCTGGCGCGCTATCCGGACATGTCGGAAAGCAGCCGCAGAAGTACCGAATCTTACTTGCTGGCTAAGCAGTTAGGTTTGATCCAGAGTTATGCGAGCGTGGGCGTCGACTACTACTACGACGACGGCGTGTTCTTCATCATGAATGCACGAGGCGAGTACGAGACCATAATCCCTCCGGCAGGAGCCGTGGTCGAAAACTTGTCAGACGACTATCAGATAGTGGTCCTTAACGACGGTAAGGAGTATTATATGGTAGACGACACCATCTACAGAGTGGTCATAAACGAAGGCCGTCCGGTATTCGAGGTCTTAGGCCAAATCCAACGATAACAGAATCTCATTCAATAGGCGGCGGGCAGTCACATCTGACCCGCTGCTTTTTATTTCTATGTGCGGTCGCGCGTTTCCGCTCAGTTCGATACCCTCTTCCTCGATGACGGAAAGCAGCCTTTTGGTCACAGCCGGCGCCGGGTCTATGAAACAAACCTTATCTCCGGCGATTTTCTGCATAATGGGCAGCAGGAACGGGTAATGGGTGCACCCCAGCACGATAGTGTCAGCGCCAGCATCCAGAAGCGGCTGCAGCGACTCCCTGACGACCTTTTCGGCCAATTCGCCCTGCGTGCATCCGCTCTCTACCAGCTCCACGAAGCCTTTTCCGCACCTTTCCACCACCTTCACGCCCGACGAATACTTCTCGCGCGTGCGAATGTACTTCTCTGCGTGCAAGGTACTTTCCGTGGCCAATACCCCCACGACTCCGCTTTCGCTCAGTGCGGCTGCCGGCTTCACCGCCGGTTCCATCCCGATAAACGGGACCTCGGGCCAATCCTGACGCAAAGTCTTGATGGAAGCTGCGGTGGCTGTGTTACAAGCTATTACAATGACCTGAGCGCCATCTTCAATAAGCTCCTTAGCGATGCTCTTACTGCGCTCGAGTATGTATTCAGTGCTCTTGTTCCCATAAGGGCAATGTCCCTCATCGGAATAATAAATGAAATGCTCGCCCGGCAAGACGCGCAAAATCTCTTTCAAGACACTTAGTCCTCCGCTACCGGAGTCAAATATACCTATACAAGCCATAATCACACAAACCCTAGATTTGCAGCATGGTTTTCTGCACCAAGATTTGTAATACAAAAGTAATAAATAAGTGATATTAATAAAAGTTTAACAAAGGACAATGGAGCCGGACGATTATCGATTTCCGCAAATTGTCATTTCATCCGGCGAAAGGCAGGTTTGGCCGGATGGGAATGCTTTTGGCGTCGTTTTGTCCGGCGAAAGGCAGCTTTGGCCGGATGGGGCGCTCGCAGCAAACACACCCCTCGGATGGACCCTTCTAAGCCGTGGATGGCATTGCCCCTGGGGTGTATTGCTGGTTCGCGGATGGTCAGGTATCATTATTTCGCAATCCGAAAAACACCTTTGAACACCTGCCGCATTCTACAGCGTTCTACTAAGGATGCAACCTCAAGGTGTATGAAACTTCTGTACACCTTCAGACACCGGACCATATAGAAGTATCTCTACGGCACCCTGTCTCAAAAGGTGTTTTTCGACTTCGCATCAGAAGTGCAAGAGTTTTGTCCATAAAATCACGACGAAAGATTTTTCTTTCATAAATAAACAGTCTTTTTTAAAGTCTTTCTCGATTGTAATTACTATATTCGCCCTTAAGCAGAGCTATTTCTGCGAAACTTAAATAAATTAAACGATGGAAAACATCTTTAATGGACAGGTCTTCGCTGACCTTCGCTCGGACTTTATGTTTAATATGATAGTTTTGAACGGATAAAACAAATATTCTCCGTAGAAAACTATTGTTTTTGAAGATAAAGTTGTATCTTTGCACTGATAAATAACCATATTAAGGTAAAGGTATGAATGAAATTATGTATAAGGCAACCTCGCAAGGTGGAATAATAACCACCGCAGAGTTCCCAAACCAATCAGATTATCAGAAAATTGTGAGGGCTAAGGAACGTGGAGAACTTATTCGGGTTCGACATGGGGTCTATGCTGTTCCTGATGCTCTTTTCAATACAATGATAGATATTGAACGAATCGTTCCCAATGGAATTGTATGCCTGTACAATGCTTGGGCATATCATCAGCTCTCCACTGTTGTTCCACCATCCTTTTGTGTTGCCATAGAAGCCAAGCGAAAGGTGGCAATGCCGCCAACCCTACCGATAGAACTTTATTATTGGAAAAAGGAGAATTTGGAGTTTGGTGTTATGGATGTGGAAATGTCGGGCTACAACATTCGTATGACGGATATGGAACGTAGCGTATGTGATGCCGTCAAGTATCGTAACAAAATCGGATTGGAAGTATGCTCCGAGGTGATACGAAATTATCTGAAGAAACAGAACCGCAACCTAAGCCAATTGGCAGAATACGCAAAACGGCTTAGGGTTGCCAATATTTTGAAAAATTATCTTGAAATAGCAATAGAATAAAATGGAAAGAAAAACTATGGCAAGTCTGTCAAGACTCGTCTGCTCAATCTAATGAACGAGACAGGCTATAAATATATGTATCTTCTTGCAAGATACTTCAACGAGCGACTGCTGTACAGGGTATCTGTAAGTCAGTACAAGGACAACTTTCTGCTTAAAGGCGGCTCTTTGCTCTATGCGATGGATGGCCTTAACGCTCGTCCAACCATAGATGTGGACTTCATGGCAGAAAGAATAAGCCGTGATAGAGAGTTCTTAACAAAGGTGTTTCAGGAAATTTTGGACATAGTCTGTGATGAGGATGGTGTTACGTTTGACACGGAAAACATAACGATGGAGCCTATCACTGTAGAAAAGAAATATCCCGGTACAAGGTTCTTTTTCACGGCACACATGGACAGCATTATCCATAAAATGTCCGTGGACATAGGCTTCGGAGATGTCGTGTCACCTTATCCTGCTTCCATTGATTTTCCTTTGTTGTTGCCGAACATTCCGTCAGTCAATCTCCAAGCCTATTCGTTGGAGACTGTTATTGCCGAGAAGTTCCACACTATGTTGGACCGTGACGAGTACAACAGTCGAATGAAAGATTTCTTCGATTGCTACCAGTTGTTGACAAAACGAGAATTGGACGATGAAACACTATATGACGCAATCAAAGCAACATTTGACAATCGTGAACTTGAATACAATCCGAAACTGAAACTTTTCACAGCCGAGTTTGTCAATGATGCCAATCGGCAGATGCAATGGAAACTGTTTCTTCGGAAGATTCAATGGAAAGAAGAACTCAGCTTTAATGTGGTAATGCAAGTTATCACAGATAGGCTAAAGCCTATGGCTGAAAAATATTGGAACAAGCAATAATTGTGGTAGCTGTGACTACCTATATGTTTACTTTTTATGCCCGTTTCCCCAACATGCAAAAACTAACAGAAGAAGCTGATTAAAGCATGATTGAGAGTATTTGCACCAGAAACCAAACATAAAGTCAACTGTCCGAAGAAAAATGTGAGTTCATTACAGGATTATCCCACTGATCCGAGAAGATACCATAAAATGATATAGGTTATTGTTTCGATTTTTATTAAATTTGTGGGATATGACAACCGCCGAACAGATAAAGGAATTGCATTCGAGAGTCTCTGCTCTCGAAAAGTGTCTTCACATAGAGGAGAAGAGAAAGGAAGTGGCTGAAAAAGAGGCAGTAAGCCAGTCTCCTGGCTTCTGGGATGACCCGAAGAAGGCCGAGAATTATATGAAAGCACTTAACTCTGTGAAATCCTGGGTAACGTCTTATGACAAAACGCTCAGCGCGGTGGACGATTTGGATGTGCTTCAGGAGTTTTCCACAGAAGAGGATTCTGCGGAACTCGATTCCGGCTATGCTACGGCTCTTTCTCTGGTGGAAGATTTGGAATTGAAGAATATGCTGGGAGCGGAAGGAGATAATCTGGGCGCAGTTCTCACCATAAATTCCGGCGCAGGCGGTACGGAAGCGAACGATTGGTCCGCTATGCTTATGAGAATGTACTTGAGATGGGGTGAGCGTAATGGTTACAAGATGACCATTACGGAGAATCTGGAGGGAGATGAAGTGGGCATCAAGAGTGCCACCATATCTTTCGAAGGCGAGTATGCCTATGGTTATCTCAAGTCTGAATCCGGAGTGCATCGACTAGTGAGAATTTCACCTTTCAATGCACAGGGAAAGCGTCAGACCACTTTCAGCTCGGTCTTTGTCTATCCTCTTGTAGATGACAGTATTAACATAGAGATTAATCCATCGGACCTCGAATGGGACACTTTTCGTTCCGGAGGTCACGGCGGACAGAACGTAAATAAGGTCGAGACCGGAGTGCGCGTGAGGCACATACCTACCGGAATTACCGTCGAGAATACCGAGACGCGAAGCCAGCAGGATAACAGACAGAATGCGCTCCGCATCCTCAAATCGAGACTTTACGACATAGAACTCCAGAAACGCCGTGAAAAACAGGCGGAGCTCGAAGGTCAGAAGAAGAAAATCGAGTGGGGCTCGCAGATTCGCTCCTATGTGCTCCATCCATATAAGATGGTGAAAGACGTCCGCACCGGCTATGAGACAGCCGACACTCAGGGAGTCCTCGATGGAGACCTTAACCCTTTTATGAAAGATTATCTAATGAAATCAGAATAGACTATGGTAGAATTTAAGTATGCACCTATGTTTCAGTTAGGCGAAGACCGAACTGAATACTACAAGATTCCAGGCTCCGAGTCACTTGTAAGCACATCTGACTTCGAGGGACACAAAATTTTAAAGGTTAGCAAGGAGGCCCTTACCATTATGGCCAATACCGCTTTCCGCGATGTCAGCTTTATGCTTCGCCGTACTCATAACGAGCAGGTAGCCAAGATTCTCAGCGACCCGGAGGCTTCGGAGAACGACAAATATGTAGCTCTCACATTCCTTCGTAATGCAGAAGTGGCTTGTAAGGGAAAGCTCCCTCTCTGCCAGGACACAGGTACCGCCATCGTTCACGGCGAGAAAGGTCAGGAAGTATGGACCGGATTCTGCGACGAGGAGGCTCTTTCATTAGGCGTATTCAAGACTTATACCGAAGAGAACTTGCGTTATTCTCAGAACGCGCCTCTCGATATGTATAACGAGGTGAATACCAAGTGTAATCTCCCTGCACAAATCGACATCGAGGCCGTAGAAGGAAATGAGTATCGTTTCCTGTGCGTCACAAAGGGTGGCGGTTCCGCTAACAAGACTTATCTCTATCAGGAGACTAAGGCCCGCATCCAGAACCCCGGAACGCTCGTTCCTTTCTTAGTAGAGAAGATGCGCTCGCTTGGCACGGCTGCCTGTCCTCCATATCACATCGCATTCGTAATCGGAGGCACATCGGCCGAGAAGAACTTGCTTACGGTCAAATTGGCCTCTACTCATTATTATGACACGCTGCCGACTACCGGCGATGAGACCGGTCGCGCATTCAGGGACCTCGAACTCGAGCAGGAGCTGTTGAAAGAGGCTCAGAAAATCGGACTTGGGGCCCAATTCGGAGGCAATTATTTGGCACACGATATCCGTGTGGTAAGGCTTCCGCGTCACGGTGCTAGCTGTCCTATTGGCTTGGGAGTCAGCTGCTCTGCCGACAGAAACATCAAGACCAAGATCAACGCGGACGGTGTGTGGATAGAGAAACTCGACGACAAGCCGTATGAACTCATTCCGGAAAGCCTCCGTAATGCAGGCGAGGGCGATGCCGTTAAGATCAACTTGGATCAGCCAATGCCTGAGATTCTTAAGGAGCTAACTAAATATCCTGTAAGTACACGTCTCAGCCTTAACGGAACCATCATCGTGGCTCGTGACATCGCTCACGCGAAGATTAAGGCTCGCCTCGATGCGGGTGAGGCTATGCCGGAGTACTTCAAGAATCATCCTATCTATTACGCAGGACCTGCCAAGACTCCTCAGGGAATGCCTTGCGGTTCGCTCGGACCTACCACGGCCGGACGTATGGACCCATATGTAGACGAATTCCAGGAGCACGGCGGCTCCCTTGTAATGCTGGCCAAGGGTAACAGAAGCCAAGTAGTTACAGACGCTTGTAAGAAACATGGCGGATTCTATCTGGGCTCCATCGGCGGACCTGCAGCGATACTCGCTCAGAACAACATAAAGAGTATCGAATGCGTGGAATATCCGGAACTCGGAATGGAAGCCATTTGGAAGATTAAGGTGGAAGACTTCCCAGCCTTCATCCTCGTCGACGACAAAGGAAACGATTTCTTCAAGAAGATAGGCTTGTAATTTTGTAAAATTGAGTAAATCTTAGTATATTTGCATATATCGCCGAGAGGCGAAAGTAATTATATTATGTGGTTAACGCGGGCGTGTTGAAATTGGTAGACAAGCTAGACTTAGGATCTAGTGCCGAGAGGCGTATGGGTTCGATTCCCTTCGCCCGCACGATAACGGCTCCTTGTGATAGGGAGCCGTTATCCGTTTATATTTAAAAGTACTTGTAGAACAGGGCGATGGAGCGCATTCCGTAGAAGAGTTGCCGGAGGAGGTAACTTTCGTTAGGGGAGTGGATGGTGTCCCTTTCGAGGCCGAAGCCCATTAGGAGCGGATCTATTCCCAGAATTTTCTGCATCTCGGCGAGAATGGCTATGCTTCCGCCACCACGGCTAGGAACAGGCTCTATGCCATACACCTCGGCCATAGCTCGAGAGCCGGCTTGGTAGGCGTGCGAGCTTATAGGAATCAGGAATCCGTCTCCACCTTCGCACGGAGTCACTTCCACCTTTACGTCACGAGGAGCTATCTTCTCGAAATGCTCCTTGAAAAGACGAGTAATCTGTTCGCTTCGCTGGTTAGGCACGAGCCTCATGGAGATCTTGGCGTGAGCCTCGCTTGGCAGAACTGTCTTGGCGCCGACACCTGTGTATCCACCCCAAATGCCACACACGTCCAGACACGGACGTATTCCGGTGCGCTCAAGCGTGGTATAACCCTTTTCGCCACGAACTTCGTCGATGTCCAGGAACTCCTTATACTCGTAGATATCGAAAGGCGCCCTGGCAAGCATAGCCCTATCCTCGGCGCTTAACTCCACCACGTCGTCGTAGAATCCCGGGATGGCGACCTTCTGGTCCGCATCGTGAAGCGAAGCTATCATCTCGCAGAGAACCGTGATAGGGTTAGCCACGGCACCGCCATAGTGCCCGCTATGAAGGTCCTTGTTAGGACCGGTGACCTTCACTTCCAAGTAGCTCAGACCACGCATTCCGCAGTTGATGCTCGGCACCTTTTCGCTTATCATCGTAGTGTCCGAAACCAAACAGATGTCCGCCTTAAGCATCTCCTTGTGCTCCGTAATCCATTTGCCCAGACTCGGGCTTCCTATCTCCTCCTCACCCTCGAAGATGAATTTGACGTTATGCTTTAACAAGCCCATACGGACCTGATATTCAAAGGCTTTAAGGTGCATAAAGAGCTGACCCTTATCGTCGTTAGCCCCACGGCCCCAGATGGCTCCATCGTGAATTACGGGCTCGAACGGGTCGGAATTCCACTTCTCGAGAGGTTCGGCAGGCTGCACGTCGTAGTGTCCATAGACGAGAATGGTCTTCGCGCTTGGGTCCACTATCTTGCGTGCGAAAACCACAGGATTTCCGTCGCTCGGATAAACACCTGCCTCGTCGGCTCCGGCCTCCAGAAGGAGTTCACGAAGTCTCTCGGCGCAGCGCTGCATATCGCCTTTGTGCTCAGGCTTGGCACTTATAGAAGGAATTCGGAGAAGCGAAAAGAGCTCCTCGAAGAATCTGTCTTTGTTCTGTTCGATGTATTGTTCCATAAAATGTTATAAATTAGTGTCAAAGTAATCGCTTATCTTATCGTAGAGATAGACTCTCTCCATTCCGGTCATATTATGATAGGCCTTCGGGAACGGGAAATAGTCGACCTGCTTTCCGGCATCTATGCATTTCTGCACGAATGAGAGGGAGTGCTGCCACAGCACGACATTATCTATGGCGCCCTGGCAGATAAGAAGTTTTCCCTCCAGCTGCGAGGCCTTTTCCAGAAGGCTGCTTTCCAGGTACCCCTCAGGATTAGTCTGCGGAGTGTCCATATAACGCTCGCCATACATAATCTCATACCACTTCCAGTCTATGACAGGACCTCCCGCCACGGCCACCTTGAAGACGTCAGGATAGTTGAGTTTCAGCGAGATGGTCATAAAACCACCATAGCTCCATCCGTGCACTCCGACCCTCGACGAGTCTACCCACGGCTGCGACATGAGCTTTCTTATGCCCACCATCTGGTCATCCATCTCCGCCTTTCCGCAATGCCTGTTGATGGCCTTCTCGTACTCGGCGCCGTGCCTTTGGGTGCCTCGGTTATCCTGTACGTAAACTATGTAACCACGCTGAGCCATAAGCATTTCCCACATACGGATGTTTCCCAGCCACGAGTCATTAACCATCTGAGAGTGAGGCCCTCCGTAGACATAGACTATGAGAGGATACTTCTTCGATGGGTCGAATCCCAGAGGCTTCAAGAGGCGATAGTGATTCTCGTAAAGTCCGTCCGCAGAAGGGACAGTTCCGAATTCCACTTCCGGCGTAGCGTAGTCCTTAAGCGGGTCGTCCGCTACCACGAGCGTCTCCTTAAGTCGTCCATTTGTAGAGAATACCTTACTCCAGCCAGGATTGTCGAAACTGCTGAAGATGTCGGTATATTCACCATCTCCCATAATTATGTCGTGCCAGCCCCTCTCCTTAGTAAGCCTCTCCGGCTGGCCAATGCTCACGCCATCGATAGAGTTCCTTTTCCTGACTTTCACTCTAAACAAGTGATTTTCAGCAGGGGAGAGCTCCGCGGAAGTGTAATAGACGTAATTCTTGTCGGTACCTGCCCACTCTATGTCCGCCGAAGTGCTCACGAGCCTTTTTACGGAACCCTCGAGGTCGGCCAAGTAGAGATTCTTGAAACCATCGCGGTTATCGGTCGAATAGACAAATAGCTGCTCACTAATGAAATGCACTGGCTCGTAAGGCTCCACCCATCGGTCATTGGCCTCGCTCAGAAGCGTCTTTTTGAACGCCCCGTCAGCGGCATCGTACAGATTAAGATGCATCCGGTGCTGTGCGCGGTCCAGAACCTGCACGAGCAATTCGCCGTTTCCGTGCCAACTCACACAAGTCAGATACCTATCTTCTTCGAAATCAGTGCAATTGACTTTCACGTGACTCCAGGTCCGACTATCGTACACCCACAGTGCGACCCTCTCGGACGCAGTGCCCGCAAACGGATATCGCAGCTCCTTCAGAGACGCAGTGCCGATGTCCAGAATCGGGAACACGCCCACCGCGCTCTCGTCCTTTTCATAATAGGCCAATTTCTTCCCGTCCGGCGACGGGAACAGTCCACCGCTGATGCCGAACTCGTTACGGCTTACGCTGGTGCCGTAGAGCGTCGAGCCGTGGGCTATAGCCACGCTGATGGTGTCCGTACCTTCTATATAATAGACGCTTCCGTCTTTTTCAAAATAAGGAGACTCCGGAGCGGAAGGCATAGGTAGCCTGGCCTTTTGGGGATAAACGCTGCGGGTAATAGTGGCTTCCTTCATATTGAGAAGCTTTCCTTCCGGATTTCGGGGCGCACGAGTAGAAATCACGCCCAGTACTATGGTGAGTGTTAAAGTAAGATAATTCATATGGTAAAGATAAGGTTTTTTGTTCGTATCTTTGCGCTTATGGGTTTATATAATTTGCTTTTGCCTTTGAAACTGGACTGGTTGCCGGTTTACAGCTGCGATTCTGAATTGAGAATTGGCCAGCGAGTGGAAGTGAATTTCAGCGGTAGGGATTATGCGGCGGTAGTAATCCGGAAAAGCGAAGAGACTCCCGAAAGAGGGTACAGGGTGCTCGAAGTGGGGACGGTCGAGACCGGATTGGCCGATATAAGCGAGAGGGAACTGCAGCTCTGGAAGTTCATCTCGGAGTACTATCTGTGCACTCTGGGCGAGGTTTATATGGCGGCATACCCTAAATATAAGGTGAAAAGCGAAAAGAGCAGGAACTCGAAATCGGACGCGGTGGCCCCGAAGACGCCGGCCCGTTCGTGCGGCAAGCCCGTGCTCTATCGTGCGGCGTCCAGGGCGGATTACTATAGGGAGAATATAAGTAGGTGTCTGGCAGACGGTTACAGCGCATTAGTACTGGTGCCGGAGGTGGAGTTTGCCTTGAATTTGAAGCAGGAACTGGGCGAAGAGTTCGAAGCGGTCGTCTATGACAATGCGCTGACGGCGGTGAAGAAGAGGAAATTGGCCGAAAAACTGAGGATAGGCGAGAAGCCGATGGTGGTGATAGGGGCTCGAAGCGCACTTTTTCTGCCATTCGGAAGGCTGGGGCTGGTGATAGTCGACGAGGAGCAGGAAAGTTCATACAAGCAGCCGGAACCCGCTCCGCGCTATAACGGGAGGGATGTGGCTTGCGTACTGGCGTCCATTCACGGCGCACAGCTGGTGTTAGGCACGTTCACACCTTCGCTCGAAAGCTTATATAACTGTAAGATAGGAAAAAATAGCCTCGTAGACGGAGGAAGCGAGACGGATTGCGCCGTGGAAGTGGTGGATATAAATGCGGAAAGGCGCAAACGCGGTATGGTGGGGGACTTTTCTCGAAAACTCCTGTCGCGCATAAGGAAAACCGACGGCCAAGTGAGCATAATTCGTTCTTACTCGACGGAGCAGAGCGTGTACGAGTTCTTCGAGAAGGAATTTCCGAATATGGACCCTCAAATCCTTACTGCACAGGCGGCTAAGAAGATGGCGGGAAGGAGCGCGCTTATGGCGGTGTTGAATGCCGACTCGCTTTTCGACTCGCAAGATTTCCGCTCGGACGAAAAGGCGCTGCAGCTCGTGAGAAGTCTTTCGCTCCATTCCGATGCCCTGGTGGTGCAGTGTACCCTTCCGGCGCATCCGGTGTATTCGGCGATTTCGGATATCTCCTTCGAAGATAAGCTCTTAACTGAGCGAAAGCAGTTCAGGATGCCTCCATTTACGCGAATCGTAGACATAAAGGACCGTAAGACCGGAATGCTTGTCGACAGGAAGATTCTCAAGCGCGACGCCTCCCTTCCGGAGCAGAAATCGCGGCTACAAATGCAGTACGGGGCGCTTTATATTATAGATGTCGACCCACTATAAGCTTTTTACCCTTAGCCGTTCCCAGCGCGAATATGTGATAGTGCGAGCCGTCTTCGGCTATTCCGCTTTTAACCTTCAGGCTTCGGGCCAATTCCTCACTTCTTACGGGCAGTGCCTTCGCGCTGACTTCGCACACCGGATAGGCGGCGGCGACTTCCTTTAGGGAAGACTTGGAATAGTCCTTAATTTCAATCACTTCGAATGTTTTATAGTAGCGTGCCATCTCACCTTGCGGCTTTTCGTCACAGAGGTAGATGTGGCATGAAGGAGCGCATTTTCGCGCAGCCCACCGCTCGCAGCAGACGTCTTGACAGCCCGACTTGAGAATCAGGGCATTAGGCTCGAGAAGGTATTGGCCGGAAATGCTGTCTGCGACCCTGGAAACGGGCTTGGAAAGCGGTAGGGCCGTGATTTCGGGAAGCGCTGCGTCGGATACGAAAAGCTCCGGGATGTCGAGCGACCCTCGTCCGCAAAGCACCAGCACCTCCTTCACTTCGTCCTTTATGCCGATGACTCCGATTCCTCGCACGGGGTAATCCGGCATCGCACTGCTCAGACGCTCGCGAAGCATAGTGATGTCCGCCATAGGGGAGCATTTTATGAGCAGGAACGGGCTTACTTCGCTGATCGTGGGAAGGAGCTCGAGGACGTTAGGCGTGCAGTCTTCAAGGAGGAAAACCTTACTTCCCGAAAGGGAGCGCCTAGCAGGGTCTATGTATATGCAATCCACTTTCCCTAAAGCCTTTATGCTTTCGCCCGTGACGGTCTCGTTAGAAAAATGCATCTCGCAAGCGGTGCCGAACTTTTCTTTTAGAAGCATCAGGTTATGGCGCGTCGTCTCGAAAAGGGCGCTGTTTTGCTCGAAATAATAAAGGGAGGAAAAATGCTGAGCCAGGCTCCACGAATCTGCGCCGAATCCGCCGGTTAGGTCCGCTACCGAGAGCGTCGAAGGCAGAGAGCGAGCGAGGAGACTGGCCTTGAAATCGGCCGTGAGAGAAGAAGAGCATTGCTCGATGGGAAGGATATCAGGAAGCTGAATGCCAGGAACTTCCGCCCACGAGGGGAGCTTCGAGGCTATCTTCTTAAGCTTCCTCTCGTTCTCCTTTTCGAGGACTTGGGCGAAGGTCGTCTTATTATGCATTTATCTGAATTTTAAAGCCTTCGTCTTCCAAAGGCTTAAGCGCTTCACGGATTTGCGTGGCGCTGTAGGCAGAAAGTCCGCTCTGTGGCGTCGGGCGCGCAATCGTATATGCCATAATGAGTCGCGGCCTAATCTCGCGCACGATATCCATCCACTTCGCGAGCATCTGCGGCTCCAGCGAATCGAAATCGTCTGACTTCAGGAACATCGTCTGCAGAATGAAATCGCCCTCGAAACGCTTCATCCCCTTTACCACGTCGTCTACCTTGAACGAGGGGAGTGCACCGTTTATCTTACGGGCCCGCTCGTCCGTCGAGGCATCGAGCTTGAGAATGGGAGCGTCCACCTTACGCAGAGCCCCGAAAACAGTGTCGGAAAGCAATTTAGTGGCGTTAGTGAGTACCGAGACCTTAGCCTGCGGGCAATAGATGTCGCGCAGTGCGATGGTGTCGTCGATGATTCGGGCGAAATCCGGGTTCAGCGTAGGCTCCCCGTCGCCGGAAAAAGTGATCGAATCTACCCGCGTGCCTTCCAGCAGGATATCGGCCAATTTCGCCTCCAGCGCAGAACGCACCTCGGCCGCTGACGGCAGCTTGGTGTCGTCGCGACCGTCCGCATTCCACCCGCATTCGCAGTAGATGCAGTCGAAATTACATATCTTGCCCTTAGTAGGCAGCAGGTTAACGCCCAGCGACCAGCCCAGGCGGCGGCTCTTGATGGGGCCGAAAACAACTTCTTCTCGTAGCATAACGAGCAAATGTAATTTCTTTTTACTATATTTGCAAGCGTGTATTTAAACCTAATGGAAATGAAAGTTAGAATTGAAGAGGTGAATTCGCGCCGTAAGATGTACGCGTTCGTTCACTACCCGGAGAAACTTTACAAGGGAAACGATTATTGGGTTCCCGCTTTGCTCGGAGACGAATACGATACATTTAATCCTAAGAAAAATGCAGCGTACGAGTTCTGTGATGCGAAGTGCTGGCTCGCATACGACGAAAAGGGACACGTAGTCGGAAGGGTCGCAGGCATCATAAACAGAAAGTCAAATGAGATAAGACATTCTAAGACAGTACGATTCGGCTGGCTTGACTTCATCGACGACATAGACGTCCTGAGAGCTCTCATCGACACGGTCGAGCTATGGGGAAAGAGCTATGGAATGGACACCATAATAGGACCTTTCGGATTTTCCGATATGGATAAGGAAGGCCTTCTGGTCGATGGGTTCGATAAGATAGCTCCATTTACCACTCTCTATAACTATCCATACTACGAGCCTCGCCTTAAGGAACTCGGCTTCGAAGTAGGTGCCGAGTGGGACCAGAAGCTTATGGAAGTTCCGGACAGCATCGAGAGAATCGAGAGAATGGCCGACCTCGTTAAGGAGAAATATGGCTTGCACGTCCTTAAGGCGAAGAACTGCCGCGCCCTCGTAAAGAAGTACGGTATGGATCTTTTCCACATGTATAATGAGACTTTTGCTCCGCTTTACGAGTTCACTCCGCTTACCGACAGACAGATAAAGAGCTATCTAAGCACTTACGGACTTATTCTAGACATCGACTTCGTGTGCGTCATAGCCGATGCCGACGAAAAGATAGTGGGATTTGCCTTCTGCGTGCCTTCACTGGCTAAGGCAGTGAAAAGAAGTCACGGACGACTTCTGCCGTTCGGCCTCATAAGGATGTTTAGGGCTCTTAAGAAGAACGACACTCTCGAGGCCCTTATGCTGGGAATCCTTCCGGAATATCAGGATAAGGGAGCCTTCGTGCCTATGTTCCAGTACCTTCTCGAAGGCCTCAAGAAGCGTAACATCAAGTGGCTTATCACCAATCCTCAGCTCGCTGATAACGTGAAAGTCCAGAATATGTTCAACAAATACGATCACACTCAGTATATGCTCCGCAGGAGCTATACAAAGCACATAGATTAAGTGGACACGGCCTTCAAGATTCTCAGCCACGATTATGACGATGGCATCTGGCGCGTGAGATGGAAAGTAATTAATAATATATAGATATAGGTATGAACGAAGAGAAATTCAGAATTGAATCTGACCTTCTGGGTGAACTTCAGGTTCCGGCAGATGCTTACTATGGTGTTCAGACACAGCGAGCTCTAAACAACTACAAGATTTCGAATACTCGTATGTGCGACTATCCGGAGTACGTCATCGCGATGGCTTGCATAAAACTGGCTGCAGCGCAGACGAACAAGGAACTTGGTGCTATGGACGCGAAGATCGCCGATGCCATAGTCGAGGCTTGCCGCGAGATCATCGGAGGCCGCTTCCACGACCAATTCCCTGTAGATATGATGCAGGGTGGCGCGGGCACTTCAGTAAATATGAATGCTAACGAAGTAATCGCAAATCGTGCCCTCGAACTTATGGGACACCGGAAGGGTGAGTACCAATTCTGTTCTCCTAACGACCACGTGAACTGCGCGCAGTCTACTAACGACGCCTATCCTTCGGCTTTTAGATATGCCTTCATCCGTATGAACAGAAAGCTCGAAAAGAGCCTTAAGGACCTTATCGAGGCATTCAAGGCGAAGGGAGTGGAATTCGAAGACGTCATCAAGATTGGGCGTACACAGCTTCAGGATGCAGTGCCTATGACTTCGGGCCAAGAATTCCACGCCTACGCGACTAACCTCGAGGAGGAAGTGGCTAATCTTGAGCGCAATGCCAATCTTCTCTACGAGATAAACATGGGTGGTACGGCGATTGGCACGGGCCTTAATGCCAAGCCGGGATTTGCCGAATTGTGCGCACGGAAGATGACCGAGCTCACTGGCGAGAAGTTCATCGCCGCACCGGACCTAGTAGAGGCTACTCCGGACACCGGCGCTTATGTAAGCTACTCGGGAGCATTGAAGAGATTGGCAGTGAAACTGTCGAAGATCTGCAACGACCTCAGGCTCTTGGCTTCCGGCCCACGCTGCGGCTTGAAGGAAATCAATCTTCCTCCGATGGCTCCGGGCTCGTCGATTATGCCGGGTAAGGTTAATCCTGTCATCCCTGAGGTGACTAACCAGGTATGCTTCAAGGTCATAGGTAACGACACCACGGTTTCGTTCGCGGCAGAGGCAGGACAGCTCCAGCTAAACGTGATGGAACCGGTTATCGCCGAGTCCATTATGGAGAGCATCACTTGGCTTACTAACGCTATGAACACTCTTCGCGAGAGATGTATCGAGGGCATTACGGTAAACAAGGACCGCTGCTACGACATGGTTAAGAATAGTATCGGAATCGTGACCGCGCTTAACCCTATAATCGGTTATAAGGCTAGTACCAAGGTAGCTAAGGAAGCACTGGAGACTAACCGTTCGGTCTACGACATCGTCCTCGAGAATGGAATCCTCACGAAAGAGGAACTCGACAAGGCTCTCGACCCGAAGAATATGATAAGATAAAACGAACTTAACTGACAAGGGCTGTCAAAAACAACCCCTAACTTTGTACTCGTCATAAGTTAGTTGTTTTCATAGACTTGTTTGATTTTTGTGAACATTCTCCCCGCCGCGACTCACCTCGTAGCGGGGAGTTTTTTAGAAGGAGCTAGAGGCGGGGCGGGTGACTTGCCCTGACAGGGTGGGGCATCAGCCAATTCACTTTGGCAGGGGGGACGGCGTAGAGCGCACTCTGTTAAGGGTGTCTTGCCAAAGTGAGACTTTTTTTCGCTCCACCTTGTCAGGGAGGTGCCATTTTACACACTTCTGGGGCACAGTCGCTGTCAAAGTGAAATTGATGAGCTGGTCTCACTGACCTCCCGTCCGGTAGATCGTGGTTTTGGCCGGATGGCAGAGACTAAAGTGCCGTTTCATCCGGCAAAAAGCAGGTTTGGCCGGACGGGATGCATCTCAACGACGTTTCATCCGGTAAAAAGCTGGTTTGCCCGGACGGGAACGCTCTGAGACCGAGTCGCTCGCGGCAAAAGACTCCCCTCGGACGGGAACGAAGAATATCAGGGTGTATTGCCGGCTCGCAACCCGAAAAACACCTTTGAACACCAGCCTCACTCTACAGTGTTCTACTAAGGATGTAACCTCAAGGTGTACGAAAGTACAGTACACCTTCGGTAACCACACCCTCTAGAAGTGTCTCTACGGCACTCGGACTCGAAAGGTGTTTTTCGACTTCGGACTCGCTCGTTGGATGTGTTTCTAATTTCTATAGAAACAGTGATTTGACTTACAGCATTGCTATTAGAAGAGTGGGAAATAAATGAAAAAAATTGTAAATTTGAAACCATTAAATACGGTTAAATCGTTGGAACTTTAGTATGCCAATGGATTGGCCAAGTAAGAGAAAATGATCAAATAACACTATGCGAGATATTAAAAAGACAAAGATTGCCAAGGATTGGATTTTTCAATTGGCAAATGGTATCAATCCTATTGATGGAACTGATTTATCCGATACTGATATTGTCAATAATGTTCATATTTCACGCTGCCTTTTTTATGTTGCCGATGTGATGGATTTCGCAATTCGGAAAATGAGAAAAGAGTCAAAAGATGAGAAAAAAGAATTTAACATGGATGCAGAATCCCTTTCAAAGGTATATATTGCCGAGAAAATAAGTATATCTGATTTTGTTAGTGAAATTAATAAGGTAATACCTGAAAACATGAAGGGGATATCAAACAAGACCATTATAACTTGGCTGGTTGATAATGGTTATTTGAAAATAATCGTTAACGATAAAGGAGCTAAAATTAAACGTCCTTCTGAAGCGGGTCAGTCTATTGGAATATTTACAGAACAGAAAGAAGGACATAACGGGACTTACGTCGCAGTTTTATATGATGCTAATGCACAGAAGTTCATACTAAATAACATCTCTGCTATAATAGAGCAAGAATAATTATGTCATTTTTTAGCAAGTTCTTTTCCAAACAGCCTAATTCTCGGTCATCCTCTAAAAGGTTAAGGACGACTGGTCCGATGACACAAGAACATAAACAGTTGGTTGAGTTCTATACTGAGCTAAAAGTGCTCCTCCAGGAAGATAAGTATCTTGCTGTAAGCGATTATAAAGCATTAGTACCTAAGTACTCAGATTTGTACTTATTCTTCGCCGGACAGAAGCGAGCTGACACCTTAACATTTTATTGTAAGCAGAATGACCTTCAGGAAAAATGGGTTGAAAAATTTCTGACTTATTATGCAGATATAGAGAATTTTAAAGAGGTTCCGTCTACAATTGAGAAACACAACAGAAGTTATATTGAAAGTCATCTGCAGAGCGAGAAAGATTACTTGGATAACATTTTGAAAAAAGTGGACCCTGTGATTAATCTTGATGAAGAACAACGTGAGGTTGTGCTCTCCGATGAGGACTATACTTTAGTCGTCGCCGGTGCAGGCGCAGGAAAGACGACCACGGTTGCAGCAAAAGTTCGTTATTTGGTTGAAAGGAAAGGCATTAAACCGGAACAGATACTTGTAATCTCTTTTACAAATAAAGCAGTTGGTGAACTTAAAGATAAGATTAATAAAGGTCTGGGAATAAATTGTCCTGTAACTACCTTTCACAGCGCAGGATATGCAATACTTCGCAAGAAGGATGCTGCAGGGAAAATGATTGTAGATAGTGGGTTTATGTTCAATGTCATAAATAACTATCTGAAGGGTAGCATCCTAGAGCAGCCCGAATTGGTAGATAAGTTAATTCTCTTTTTCGGTAGTTATTTTGATGCTCCTTACGAAGGTGAGGATCTTAATGCATTCTTTAATTATATTTCAAAAGCTGATTTCTCTACTTTAAAAGGGAATATGAGCGAATATACTGAAGAAATTATTAATAGGAGAACAGGGCGTCGGCTTTCTATTGCACACGAAACACTTCGTTCTTCACAAGAAGTGGAAATCGCAAATTTTCTTTATCTAAATAACATTGACTATAAGTACGAGAAACCATATAAATATAATATTCTCCGTGCTCATAAGCCATATACTCCTGATTTTACTCTTACACAAGGGGATAGGGTCGTTTACCTTGAACACTTCGGTATTACGGAAGACGGGCGTAACAGTCGTTATAATGCAGAACAACTTGAAAGATACAAGAAAGCCATAAATGACAAGGTGCTCCTTCATAGGCAGCATAATACCGAGTTGATATACACTTTTTCTGCATATAATGATGGTCGGCCAATGTTAACTCACTTGGAAGAGCAATTAATAGAGCATGGTTTTGTGCTGAGCCGGCGTTCTTCTAAGGAGGTATTTGAAAAAATTATCAATACGGAAGAAAACAAATATATACTTAAGCTTGTCAAACTAATCTGCACGTTTATTCAATATTTTAAGACTAATGGATATACAGTTGAAAAATTCTACGAATGGAATGCTCAGTCGACTAATGAGCGCACGCGATTATTCCTAGATGTCGTTCAGCAATGCTATCACGAGTATTCCAAGCGTTTAAAAGAAAAGCGTGCCGTGGATTTCGAGGACATGATCAACGAATCAGCACGTATTCTTAATCAGCAATTGATCTCCGGTAAGACACTCGACTTTAAGTATATTATTGTCGATGAGTACCAAGACATTTCACGTCAAAGGTTTGATCTTACTAAAGCGTTAAGCCAAATATGCAATGCTAAGATTATCGCTGTAGGGGATGATTGGCAGTCCATCTATGCTTATGCCGGCTCCGACATTAGCCTTTTTACTAAATTCAAAGAGGTTATGGGCTATGGTCAGGAACTGAAAATTACTAGAACATATCGTAATGCACAGGAAGTTATAGATATCGCCGGTGGTTTTATACAAAAGAATAGTTTACAGATAAAAAAGGCTCTCGTATCTCCAAAGCATATTCAAGACCCTGTCATAATCGAGTCCTTCACGGAAGATGTGGACAGAAAACAAACTAAAGGGAAAGGTGGCAAGTTCTATATGATAGGAAAAACAATAGAGGGTATTGTTTCCAAGATACTTCAAGAAAACCGGGATTCATCTATCCTTTTACTCGGACGATATGGATTCGATGCGTACAATCTTAGTCGGTCTGCAGATTTCGTCTACGACGAGAAGAGTGGTGGAGTCAAATCCAAGAAGTTTCCTGGCGTAAGGATTGAGTTTATGACCGTTCACAGAGCAAAAGGTCTTGGCTTTGACAACGTTATTATAATCAACGCTCGCAATGACTTGTATGGATTTCCGTCGCAGATTCAGGAAGACCCTGTCCTTAAATATGTCGTAAAGGATGACTATTCGATTGAGTATGCTGAAGAACGGCGGTTGTTCTATGTCGCTCTTACTAGAACGAAAAACCGCGTTTACATTGTGGCGCCGGAACAGAATCCGTCTCAGTTCGTTACAGAGCTGATAAGTGATTATAAGAATGTAAGGGTTAATGGTAAAATAAGTACCGAAAAAAACAATGACTCCACTAATCAAAAGCGCTGCCCCATATGTGGATATCCACTTCAACTGCGTTATAAACCACATTATGGATTGAAACTTTGGATCTGTAGCAATGAGCCTGAGATATGCAGTTTTATGACAAACGATCTCCGTGGCGGCGTGCTGTCAATTATTAAGTGTGACAAATGTCGTGATGGTTATCTTATCGTCAAAGAGGGAAAAGAGGAGCCTTTCCTCGGATGTACAAACTATAAACCCGATAAAACTGGGTGTGATGGCTTTATGACGCGCGAGTATTACTTGAAGCACATTTTTTCACAACCTTGTGTTAAACAAACTTGTGAAAAAGTGTAAAAATATTTATATTTGCAGAACTAAAAAGCTGCAGATATGAAGGATATTAATGAATCACCATTTGTTTTTGGGGTAAAGGTTGAGGGCGATGCATTTACGGATAGGAAAGAAGAAACGGAAACCCTTAAGATGAACTTTAAGTATGGAGTTAATACCATACTTATATCTCCTCGAAGGATGGGGAAAACATCTCTCGTGGACAAGGCAAGTCGTTTGGTGGAAAGTAATGATATCAGAATCGCTCGGATGGATGCTTTCGGGTGTCGTTCCGAGGAAGACTTCGTAAATGCTTTCGCTACAGCTGTTATTCGCGCCACTTCTAGCAAATGGGAGGAGTGGATGGAGAATGCAAAGACATTTCTTAGTAGGTTTGTTCCTAAAATAAGCATTGGCCCTGACCCACTTAGCGATTTTTCTGTTTCGCTGGAGTATGTTTCGGATAAAAAGACGACAGAGGATATCCTTCAGCTACCGGAAGTTATAGCTAAGGAAAAGTCGTGTAGGATCGTGATTTGTATCGATGAGTTTCAGCAGATAGGAGATTTTCCTGACTCGTTGACGTTCCAGAAAAAATTACGCGGCATCTGGCAGCTTCATACTAGAGTAAGCTATTGTCTTTATGGCAGTAAGAAGCATATGATGGAAAATATTTTCCAAAATGCAAGCTGCCCGTTCTATCGATTCGGCGATATTATATATCTTAAAAAGATCGACGAGGCTGATTGGGTAGAGTATATCTGTCGTAAATTCGAGAAATCGGGTAAGATGATCTCTAAAGGATTAGCCGGTGAAATATGCCAAATCACCGACAGGTATTCTTCTTATGTACAGCAGCTAGCGTGGTTCGTTTGGCTTAAGACGAAAGGCACGGCAACTGAAGAAGACTTGCAGTTCGGAGTCAATCGCCTTCTCGATGCTTGTGAGCCGGTTTTTATTCAGCAGACCGAATCGCTGTCTTCTTATCAGATGAACTTTTTGCACGTTCTCGCCGATGGAATCCATAGTGGTTTTACCCAAAGTTCATTATTGCGTTCATATAGACTGGGAACTCCATCAAATATCGCAAGGCTTAAGAAGTCTCTTACCGAAAAGGATATGATAGCCGTTACAAGTCCTCGCGTAACTGAGATTACCGACCCGATTCTCAAGCTTTGGCTCAAGAAGCGGGTATGGAAGGATTTATAACTTCAGCGCAGCCTTGATGAAGGCGGTGAAGATGGGCTGGGGGTGTTCCGGGGTGCTTTTGAATTCGGGGTGGAATTGGGTGCCGATGAAAAAGGGGTGTGAGGGTATCTCTATGATTTCCACTAGTCCTGTTTCAGGGTTTACTCCCGAGATCTTGAGTCCGGCCTTTTCGCATTCAGCGCGGTAGGCGTCGTTAAATTCGTAACGGTGGCGGTGTCGCTCGTATATAATCTGTTCGCCACCAAGCTCACCCTGCGCACCCTGTTCTTCACCGTAAATCCTTGAGCCAAGTGCACCCTGCTCTCCAGACTCTCCGTAAATCCTTGAGGCAAGCGTGCCGGGGAGTAGTTTGCAAGCGTAGGCTCCGAGTCTCATCGTGCCACCTTTTATGGTGGTCGTCTTCTGCTGCTCCATAAGGTCGATTACGGGGTGTGTCGTGTTGGGATTCATCTCGGTGGATGCGGCATCGGCATATCCGAGCACGTCGCGTGCAAATTCCACCACGGCCATTTGCATACCCAGGCAAATTCCGAAGAAGGGGACTCCGTTCTCCCTGGCATAGCGCACTGCGGCGATTTTTCCGGGGATGCCCCTTTCTCCGAAGCCGGGAGCTACCAGAATGCCGTCCATTCCCTTGAGGACCTCGTTTACGTTAGTCTCATCGATGTGCTCCGAATGGATGCAGTGAACATTTACTTGGCACTCATTGGCCGCGCCGGCGTGTACGAAGGATTCCTGAATCGATTTGTAGGCGTCCTGCAGCTCGACGTACTTTCCTACGAGGGCGACATTGGCCTGTCTCTTAGGATTCCGAAGGCGGGTGAGGAACGATTTCAGGGCAGAAAGGTCGGGTACGGTCGCGCAGTCGGTGATTTTCATCTTGTTCACGACGAGGGTGTCCAAGCCCTCATTTTCCATATTGAAGGGGACTTGGTAGATGCTCCAGGCGTCGGCAGATTCGATGACGTGTCCGGGGCGCACGTTGCACAAAAGCGCGATCTTCTCTCTCAGTGAAGCGGATAGCGGCTTTTCGGTACGGCAGACGATGATGTCCGGATGCACCCCGAGGCTCTGGAGTTCCCGCACCGAATGCTGTGTAGGCTTGGTCTTCAGCTCTTGCGCAGCCTTGAGGAAGGGGATGAGCGTCAAGTGAATGCTCAGGAAATCCTCTTCGGGAAGTTCCCATTGAAGCTGGCGCACGGCCTCTACGAAAGGCATCGATTCCATATCTCCGACGGTGCCGCCGACTTCCGTGATTATGACGTCGAACTGTCCCGATTGGCCGTTCAGAAGCATCCTGCGCTTAATCTCGTCGGTGATGTGAGGAACTATCTGGACGGTCTTGCCCAGGTAGGCACCCTCGCGCTCACGGGTGATGACGGTGTGGTAGATCTTGCCGGTCGTGACATTGTTAGCCTTAGAGGTGTGAATGCCCAGAAAGCGCTCGTAATGGCCCAGGTCCAAGTCGGTCTCGGCGCCGTCTTCCGTGACGTAGCATTCGCCGTGCTCGTAAGGGTTCAGCGTGCCGGGGTCTATGTTAATGTACGGGTCGAATTTCTGTATGGTGACTCTCAGCCCGCGTGCTTGCAGAAGTTTGGCAAGAGACGCTGCTATTATGCCCTTGCCCAGGGATGAGGCCACCCCTCCGGTAACGAATATATACTTGGTATTCATAATGTTATAAAGAAAGAAGTTCGCGATATTTCGGAAGCGGCCACAGGGCGTCGTCGACCAGCATCTCGAGTTGATCTGCGTATTCGCGCACCTGGGCCATTTTCTGCAGGACGTCGGTAGAGTACATATTGGCCCGCTCAGGTATGCTCGGGAGCCGATTGGCAATCTTACGCACGTCGACGAGTTCGTTAACCGAATCGTACAGGGAATTCACGAGCCGCGAAATCTCCTTGAGGCTCTTTATGGCACCTTTTCGGATGTCAGGGTCGTCGCTGAATATGGCGCGGCTGCTGAGTATGTTCGAAGCGAGCGTGTTCTGGTAGTTGATGGCCGCAGGAAAGACGTGGTTAAGGCTAATATCGCCGATTACGCGCGCCTCTATCTGCAGTTTCTTTACGAAGGTCTCTTCCATCACTTCCACGCGGGCGTCGATCTCGCTACGAGATAGAATCCCCTGGGTAGTAAGCACTTCGGAGTCTTCCTTGAATGCACGAAAGGCTTCCACGGCATTGTTTATGGGCTTTAGTCCGCGCTTGATGGATTCTTTCTGCCACTCGGGACTATAGCCATTTCCGTCGAACATTACGGGACGGGACTTGTCCAGAAACTCCCTTACGACGGAGAGAATGCACTTGTCCTTGTCTTCTCCCGAAGCCGAAAGCGCCTCTACGCGGTCTGCAAATCGATTCAAGCTATCGGCCACTATGGCGTTTAGGACGAAAGTGCTTCCGGCAGGATTGGCCGACGCCCCCATAGCCCTGAACTCGAAGCGGTTACCGGTAAAGGCGAAGGGCGATGTGCGGTTGCGATCGGTGTTATCCGGTATAATCTCCGGGATGGAACCCACTATGCGGATGCTCTTCGTGCCCCCTTCCCAGAAGGCGTCCTCCGTTTTCAGGATGGACTCGAACACTTTCGTGAGGGTGGAGCCGGAGAAGACGGACAGGATAGCCGGCGGGGCCTCGTTTCCGCCCAGGCGCCAAGAGTTTCCCAGCGAGCAGACGGACGCCATAAGAAGATGTCCATGTTCGGCCAATGCCCTCAGCACGCTGCTGTAAAACGCCAGAAAGCGCAGTTTGTCCTTCGGAGTCTTGCCCGGCGACAGGAGATTGGTGCCGCTATCCGTGCAGAGAGACCAATTGCAGTGCTTGCCGCTGCCGTTGATGCCCTGAAAAGGCTTTTCGTGGAAGATGACCTTCAGGTGATGCCTTTCGGCGACCTTCTGCATCACTATCATCAGCAGCATGTTCTGGTCTATGGCCTGCGTGATTTCACAGAAGAGCGGGACGCACTCGAACTGCCCCGGAGCGACCTCGTTATGCCTAGTCTGCAGTGGAATGCCAAGCCGATATGCCTCCGTTTCGAAATCCTTCATAAAAGCAATCACACGCGACGGGATGGCCCCGAAATAATGGTCCTCCAGCTGCTGGTCCTTAGCCGATGTATGGCCAATCACGGTGCGACCACAGAGCTGCAAATCCGGCCGTGCGTTATAAAGGGCCTCATCCACCAGAAAATATTCCTGTTCCAGGCCAATTTTGACCTTTACCGATTCGATTCCGGCTTCGAATAGGGAAGCGACCCTGGTGGCAGCCTTGTCTATGGCTTGAATCGAGCGGAGATTAGGGACCTTCATATCCAGCGCATCCCCGTTATAGGAAACGAACACGGAAGGGATGCAAAGCGTGCCGTCGAGGACGAAGGCAGGGGAGGTGCAGTCCCACGCAGTGTATCCGCGCGCCTCGAATGTGTTACGAAGCCCTCCGTTAGGGAAGCTGGACGCATCCGGCTCCTGCTGTACCAGAGCGGAACCCTTAAACTGCTCCAGTGCTCCGCCTTCTTCGTCGGGAACCAGAAATGCTTCGTGCTTTTCCGCAGTGGCTCCCGTAAGTGGCTGAAACAAATGCGTGTAGTGGGTAGCGCCGCGCTCGATCGCCCAGTTCTTCATTCCGGAAGCGATGTCATCGGCTATATCCCTCTCGATTTTAGAGCCGCACTTACGCGCTTTGAGTACGGCCGACAGTGCCTGATCTGATAGATACTTGCGCATAGTATCCAGATTAAATACGTTTTGGCCGAAATACGATGAGATCGGCCCATTTTCTAAACAGAACCTCTCGGAACTGTGTGTGGACGCTGCTGCGAGTGCCCCTTCTCGGAATGTAGACATATTAAAAACAAAAACCGGGGACTCGTACTGGAGTTCCCGGGACACAAATATAAAAAAATTCAATTTGCTTTTAAAAAATTTTTATGTCTACTTTGTTGCAAAATATCGTATTCTAGAGAGGCCGAAACTTGGGATCAGGGGGAAAATCCTGTGTATCTGTAAAACCGGAAACTGATTCTAGTCGTTCAGCGAAAATACTTCAAGTAGGCTCGGGAACTCCGCGAGCAAAGAGGTCTGTAGAGCACTTTATCAAATTCACTTTGGCAGCCAATGTGCCACAGGACGCGTATACAGGCATCTCCCTGCCAAGGTGGAACTGAAAAAGTCTCACCTTGTCAAGCAATCCTTTACAGGGTGCACTCTACGCCACCCTCCTTGCCAAAGTGAATTTGCGGAAGCTCCCGCGAGCAAAAACATAAAGTCAACTGTCCGAAGAAAATTGTGAGTTCAACACAGGATTTTCCCCATGATCCGTATATGACTGGAGTATAGATGTAGGATAAGTATATTCTACTTACTCGGCTCGCACAAACCGAGAAACTGCCAATATTTCTTCTGCCAAGCAATTCACGCGCTTGGCCAATATCTCAGGAAAATTACTGTCATAACGATTATATCGAAGTTCGTTTGTCTGATTTTGTGTTTGTATCGAAGTTTGCCAGCCCCGACAGAGCGCTAGTCGATATCTTTAACTGCCAATATCTCCTCTGCCAAGCAATTCAGACGCTTGGCCAAGTCTCTGAATGACTCGGCAATCGTCTCTGCCTCCGACGCTGTGAATTCTTTTTTAGCGCCACCCACCGTATGGTTCCACTAGCCAATTGTGTATATCACGTGAGTGTGGTGTTAAAAGAGTCATGGTTTTTTGGGGCCAAAGTATTCTTCTTGGTCGATACTTAGGGGTTAAACTCCATAAAATCTTTAAGTCTATATGTTTTCAATTCTTCCATGGTCGAAATGTGTTTTACTGTTTCAAAAATATTGCTTATTTTAGCGGTGAAGTTTAATTTCATCAAGTTTTGGGAGTTCTCCAAGGCTAATGATAAAGGAGCGTCTGTCCGGGCAATGGCGGATGCTCCATTTTTTTGAGATAATGTCTACTTCTCGCGCGCAGTTGTTGCTCTCGTAAAAGTAGACACGGAGGGGTAGGAAATGAATGAATGTCGTAACTTCCTGCGGCTCGAAGACCGACCTTTGTTACAATCCACCCGGAAGGAGAAACTTTTATGGCAAAACA
>Ga0129316_1000303_pt1 | contig 30382 bp, 28 predicted proteins | sample Cm1ome_2_FD_94429 | JGI IMG/M metagenome (GOLD analysis project Ga0129316, IMG submission 94429) | Eastern black-and-white colobus group fecal microbial communities from Wisconsin, USA - Cm1022B metagenome | ecosystem: Host-associated > Mammals > Digestive system > Large intestine > Fecal...
TATTATTATAATAATGAACGGTTAGCATGTTCATTAGATTATAAAACCCCAATTCAGTATAAAACTGAACTAGGGTTCTAAAAATTCTTTTTTAGTGTCTACTTTTTGTTGACTAATTCAAATGTTTTTTCATTAATTCTTTTATTTCTTCTATTTCTTTTTCAGCATCCAATCTTAAGAAAATTGGTTCTCCTTTTTCAATTACTTTTGTATTATCAAATTTACTGTAATCCTTTATATTTTTATAAGATACATCTGTATTTAAACCTAATTGAGTTAAAATTTTGTCTGATGTTTCTCTTAAGAATGGTCTAATTAAAATAGCAATTACTTTTAGTGAACCTGCTAAATGGTTCATTGCAGATGCTAATTTTTCTTGATCTTCCTTAGCTAAATTCCAAGGAGCAGTTTCATCAACATACTTATTTGTTCTACCAATTAAATCCCAAATAGCTTGAATTGAATTAGCAAATTCAAATTCTTCAACTAATTTTTCATGTTCTTCTACTGATTTATCAATAAATTCTTCTAAATCTTTATCTGCCTCATTAAGTCTTCCTTTGTAATCTGGGATAATACCATCAAAATACTTATTAATCATAGAAATTGTTCTATTTAATAAGTTTCCAAGGTCATTACATAAGTCATAATTATATCTACTTACAAAGTCTTCTGGAGTAAATACTTCATCTCCATTAGTAGGCATTTCTCTAAGCAAATAATACTTAGTCGCATCAACACCATATTTTTCAATTAATTGTTCTGGATATATTGTATTTCCTTTAGATTTACTCATTTTTCCGTCTTTCATGACAATAAAGTTATGAACATAAACTGTTTCTGGAAGAGGTAAATCTAATGCCATTAAGAATATTGGCCAGTAAATTAAATGGAATCTTGCGATATCCTTACCTACAACATGTACATTCGCAGGCCAATATTTATCAAATAATTCATGATTTTCTTGATCATATCCTAATGCAGTTATATAGTTTGTTAGGGCATCTAACCAAACATATATAACATGTTTTGGATTACTTTTAACTTTTATACCCCAATCAAAAGATGTTCTTGTTACACATAAATCTTCTAAACCTGGTTTAATAAAATTATTAATCATTTCTGTTTTTCTATAATCTGGTTTAATAAAATTAGGGTGTTCTTCATAATATTTTAATAATCTATCTGCATATTTTTTCATATTAAAGAAATATGCTTCTTCTTTCATTTTTTTTACTTCTCTACCACAATCAGGACACATACCATCAACTAATTGACTTTCAGTCCAATAACTTTCGCATGGTTTACAATACCATCCTTCATATTCACCTAAATATATATCTCCTTGGGCCAAGAATTTTTCAAATATATTCGCAACTACTTCTTCGTGATAATCATCAGTAGTTCTAATATATTTATCATATTCAATACCCATTAATTTCCATAATTTTTTAGCTTCTTCAGCCATTAAATCAACATGCTCTTTAGGAGTTCTGCCTAATTCTAATGCTTTATCTTGAATTTTTTGACCATGTTCATCAGTACCAGTAAGCATAAATGAATCTTCACCATGCATTTTATGGTATCTTTTTAAGAAATCACATAGACTTTCTGTATAAGCAGTACCTATATGAAATCTACCGCTAGAATAATATATTGGTGATGTTACATAAAATGTTTTTTCCATAATTACCTCCTATTTATTTGTAGATCCAAATCCACCTGTTCTATCACCGAATGCCACATCATCATCAGTGATTAAGAAATTCATAAATATTCCTTGAGCGAATCTATCACCTTTGTTAATAGTAATAGCTTCTTTACCTTCATTTTGAATTTTAACAAAAATGTGTCCTTCATTATCAGGATTGTTATAATAATCAGAATCTACTATTCCTACTTGATTACATAATCTTATGTTATATTTAAATCCCATAGAACTTCTAACAAAAATAGCTAAAAATTCATCTTCGTTCATACTAGCTTTGATACCAGTAGGTACTTTTTTACTATCTCCTGGATTTAAAGTAAAACTAATAGGACTTTTAAAGTCATAACCAGCACTATGTTTAGTAGATCTAGTAGGTATTTCTATATCACTATATTCACATACTTCTTTTAAATCTTTTTCAAATTGTTCTTCACTAATTTTTTCAAATTTTCTCATAACAAAAACTCCTTTAAATACATATTAAATATACCATATTTACTAATTAAAATCTAGTTTTTTTATTAGTTTATGCTATAATTTATTTAGGTGATAATATGAATGAAAGTATACTAATAATTGGTGGTATGGGAGTTGGTAAATCTACTATATCAAAGTTAATCGCAGATAAATTAAATATCCCATATAGATCAATGGATGCATATAGATGTGATTATGTTAAAGATTTTAGAGAATATGATTTTGAAACTCAATTAGAATTAAGAAAAAGATATGGTTTTAAAAGAGAAAAAGATTATTTAAAACCTTGGATAGATAAAGCTTTCAATGATTTTTTAGATAAATTTGATGAACCTTGTGTTATAGATGCTGGCGGATTAAATACTTATGAAATATCCGATGAATTATTAGAAAAAATTAAAAATATTAAGAATATTGTTCTATTGAAAAATGATAATATTGATGAAATTTTAGCTAGAAGATATGTAGATAAAAAATCTGATTTAGGTGAAATATATATTAATACAAATAATAATCCAGTTAATTATGAATTAGCAAAAATTGTTATGGATGTTCATGGTGATAAAGAAGAAATTGCAGATGAAATTATTAGTAAAATACACACAAAAAAGACATTAATTTAATGTCTTTTTTGTGTGATCTAATAAATCATTAAAATAATATACATAGTGTTTTTCTAAACCACTTAATAATAATTTTATATATAATTTATTCAATTTATAGTTGAATCTAAATTTGTTTGATAAATTAGATGCATAAACAAATAAATCTGATACATCTAATTTCTCAACAATCTCTTTTGTTAGGAATAATTCAACGTATAAATTGTTGATTGAAACGTTATTTATACCTAAATCTTTAGCTTGTTTTTCGAACCATTCACTATGCATATAGATATCAATTTCTTCATTGATTTTACCAAATCTATCCTCAATTTCTTGTTTAACTCTTTCTAGTGTTTCTTCTGAGTCAATCTTGTTAATTAACTTATGAATTTCAATTTTTAATGAGTCAGAATCAGTATATTTATTATCGATGTGAGTTGCGACATTTATAAGAGGTTTTTCATCTTGAATTACTTCTTCCTTTACCTCTAATCCTTTAAGTCTTAGTACTTCATCATTAAGAATTTTTACATATAAATCGTATCCAACTGAATCGATAAATCCTGCTTGTTCAGAACCTAAAATATCTCCTGCACCTCTTATAGATAAGTCTCTCATTGCTATGTTAAATCCCGATCCAAGTTCAGTAAATTCTTTAATTGCATTAAGTCTTTTTACCGCTAAATCATTAAGCATTTTTGTTTTTGAATGCATTAAATATGCATACCCAATTTTATTAGATCTTCCTACTCTACCTCTAATTTGATATAGTTGAGATAGACCAAATCTATCCGCATCATATATAATTAAGGTATTAACATTAGGAATATCTATACCTGTTTCTATGATTGTAGTGCATAGCAAAATATCAAATTCACCATTAACAAAACTGTTCATAGTGTCTTCAATTTCTTCTTTATTCATTCTTCCATGAGCGATTCTAATATCTGCTTCTGGGATTAATTTTTGTAGTTCTAACTTTTTATCTTCAATGTATTCTACTCGATTATAAAGAATAAATACTTGCCCATTTCTAGACATTTCTCTATATATTGCATCTTTTATAATTGAGTTACTTTCTTCCACAACATAAGTTTGTACTGGATAACGTGATGCTGGTGGAGTTTCAATTAATGCTAGATCTCTAATTCCTACTAATGACATTTGTAATGTTCTTGGAATTGGAGTTGCAGATAGCGTTAGAACATCAACATTTGCTTTATATTCCTTTATTTTTTCTTTATGAGTAACACCAAATCGTTGTTCCTCATCAATAACTAGTAATCCTAAATCTTTAAATTTAATTTTTTCATTTAAGATTTTATGAGTACCAATAAGCAAATCTATCTTACCATTATTAACTTTTTCTATTATTTCATTAGTCTCTTTATATGTAGTATATCTGTTTAATAGTGCGATTTCTATACCAAAATTTTTAAATCTATTAAGTGCATTTTTATATTGTTGATTAGATAAAATCGTTGTAGGACAAAGGTATGCGACTTGTTTTTTAGATTCAATTGCTTTAAAAATTGCTCTAAAAGCTACCTCTGTTTTACCATATCCAACATCTCCGCATAAAAGCATATCCATTGGAACTTTAGACTCCATTGCTGCTTTTATTTTTTCATTTGCGATGAATTGATCTTTTGTTAAAGTATATTCAAATTCAGAATCAAATTCTTTTTGAAGATTATCATCTTTATTAAATGCAAATCCTTCTTTCATTTGTCTTTCTGCTTGAATTTTTATTAGTTTATCTGCGATATCTTTAACTTTATTTTTAATTCTAAGTTTAGTTTTCTCCCATTCAGATGAACCCAATTTATTCATTTTAGGTATCATACCTTCTTTAGAAGAATACTTACTTATTAAATCAATCTTTTCCACAGGAATATATAATTTATCATCATTTTGATAAGTAATTTCAATATAATCTTTTAAATTACCATGATTTGAAATTGTCTTAATTCCATCATATCTACCAATACCATGATTAATATGGACAACATAATCACCTTTATTTAAACTATTTAATTCTTTTATCTTAGTACCTGATTTAAATTTATTTTTAAAAGTAGTTTTATTTACTTTAATACCAAACAATTCTTTTTCACTAATATAAATTTGATTATTAATTTCAAATCCTTCATCTATATCTAATTTTATTATATTTAAAGCATTATCATATATATTATCTATATCTGTTATTTTTGGTGTTAAAGTTAAGAATTTCTTTATATTATCTATCTTTTTATCATTATTAACACATATAATTACAGTTTTTTTATTATATAAAGAATTATCTATATATTCATTTATTAAACCAATATTAGATTTAAAATTATCTATGTTTTTTGCTTTAAAATCATATATTTTATCTAATTTTTTGTTAATTAAATTATCAACAGATAAATAATAAATTGTATCTTTGAATTTAATATCATCAATATCAAACATATAATTAGTTTTTATATGTTCATCTAATGATTTATCATATTCATTTATTTCTTCTCTTAAATTAGTATAAGAATTTAGAATTACATTATAATCTTTAATTATTGTGATAGGATTATCTAAATAATCAAATATAGAACTCAATTCATTCACTGCCATAGGTAAATACTTTTGTTTTTCTTCAATATCTATTTCTTTTTCGTTTATAAATTCAGAGAATGCTGTTATAGATATTTCATCAATTTCTTCTAATGATCTTTGATTATCTACATCAAAATATCTAATAGAATCAATGGTATCACCCCATAATTCTATTCTAACTGCTTTATCTTCTTTAATAGGAAATATATCAAATATATATCCTCTTTTAGATACTTCACCAGAAGCTGTTACCATTGTTTCGTTTTTATAACCCATACTTATTAGTTTTCTATATAGTTCTTCTGAATCTATATCTTCACCCTTTTTAAGTTTAATATAGTTATTTTTCCAAGCTTCTTTAGTAGGTAAATATCTTAGTAATCCCATGAGATTTGTTACTACAATAGCCCCACTTTCTTCACATAAACTATTTAAAGTATTAAGTCTAATTGATAATAAATCTGGTGAAATTGCTAGTGCTTCACTAGTTAAAAAATCATCCATAGGAAATAAATAAGTATTATTATTTAATTTACTTAATGATGAATATATAATATTTGATTCATATAAACTATTAGTTACAATTAATATACTTCTTTTACTCTTTTTATATATATCATTAAACGCAAAAGAGGCTAACTCATTCGTTAACCCGGTAATAGAAATATTATCAAATTTATCAAAATTAAATATCTTCTTCAACATTTCCCTTTTTCTTGTTATGTCTTCCCATAAGTAAATCAAAGTCCATAGATAAGAATTCATCTATTATTTGAACACATTCTTTATATGTTTTATCTAATATTTCTTTATCTTCTTTAGTAAATTTACCTAAAACATAATCAGTAGTCTCAATGTTTTTATTATTAGAAATACCTACTTTTAATCTTTTGAAATCATTTGTTCCAAGATTAGATTCAATACTCTTAATACCGTTATGACCACCAGAATTTGATTTACCTCTTAGTTTAATTCTACCTAAATCCATATCTAAATCATCTTGAATAACAAGTAAATCATCAATATTTATCTTATAAAAATCCATTATTGATCTTATAGATTCACCACTATTATTCATAAATGTTTGTGGTTCTAAGAATATTACTTCTTCATTTTTTATATTAGTTTTAGTATATTTGCCTTTAAATTTATCTTTATCTAATTTTAAATTATGGCTAGATAAATATAAATCAATTATATTAAAACCAACATTATGTCTTGTATTTTCATATTCTTTACCTGGATTACCTAGGCCTACAATTAACTTCATAACAATACTCCTTTCTATTTGCTATCTACATATTTCTTATATACTTCTTGCTTTGGTAGTTTATGTAATTTAGATACTTCTTTTATTGCATCTTTTTCTACTAAACCTGCTTTTATTAATTCTTTAACATGATCTATTATATCAATGGTATCATAGTTAATTTCTTCTTTATTTTCTTCAACTACAATAACAAATTCTCCCTTAGGTTCAGTTAATTCTAATAATACATTAGATACTTTTCCTCTATATATTTCTTCATGTTTTTTACTTATTTCCCTAGATATACTAATATTTCTATCACCCATAACATCTTTAATAAGATTTAAAGTATCTAATACTCTAAATGGTGATTCATAGAATATTATAGTATATTTCAAATTCTTTAAGTCTTCTAATTCTTTCTTTTTTTCTGACTTTTTATTACTTAAAAAACCATAAAATAAGAATTTATTTGGATTTAAACCACTTGTTACTAAAGCTGGAGTAAAAGCAGTTGCTCCTGGAAGACATATAACATTATACCCCTTTTTTATTATTTGATAAACACTTACAAATCCTGGATCAGATATACATGGTGTACCTCTATCAGTTATGATAGATACATTATATCCTTGATCTAAGTAAGATATTATTTTATTGTACATAATATCTTCGTTAAACTTATGATTTGCGATTAATTTTTTATCAATACCATAATAATCTAATAATTTTTTAGATTCTCTAGTATCTTCTGAAAATATAACTTCACTTTCTTTTAGCACTTCTATAGATCTAAAAGTCATATCACCAAGATTACCTATTGGAGTTGGTACTAAATATAAAGAAGGTTTACCATCATAACTAATTTGACTCATATTATCATCCCCTAAACATTTTTTCTATTTCTTTTTTATAATTACCATTAGAATTATGAACAATTATAGGTGTAAGTACTTTTAATCCTTCTTTGCCATTCTTATGTGCTTCTATAATTATCATATTTGATTCTTCATTTTCTTTTGGATATATAAATTGTATTCTTTTTATATTTAAATTATATTTTTTTGATAATTCTATTATTTCATCTAGTCTTTCTGTTCTATGTACCATTACTAGTTTTCCATTATTTTTTAATAATTTTCTAGATATTTTAAATATATCTTCTAAATTAATTAATAATTCATGTCTAGCATTACTCTTAATATTATTATCATTCTTAATGGATTTATCATTTAGTTTAAAATATGGTGGATTACATGTGATTAAATCAAAAGTATCTGTTTCGAACTTTTTAGTTAGTTCTTTCGCGTCTATATTTAATAATTCTATTTTATCTTCTAAATTATTTAATTTAATAGACTCTAATCCTAATTCATATATTTCTTTTTGAATTTCGCATGCATAAATCTTATTATTTACTTTAGATTCAAGCATTAATGGAATAGGACAATTACCTGAACATATATCTATTATCTTATAATTCTTTCTAATATCACAAAAATTTACTAATAATACAGAATCTAAAGAGAAATTAAAATAATCTGTATCTTGTACAATTTTTTTATTAAAATCTAATAAATCATTTATTACTTTCATCTAAAAATATTTCAATTACATCTTTATCTTCAGTTTCAATTCTGTATGATTTTCTAAAGATATCTATAGATATAACTTTACCCTTCTTACCATCTTTATTAATAATTTCACCTATTCTAGGATATTTTTTCTTTTCTTCAGCATATACTTCATCTTCATAATCAAGGCAGCATAATAATCTATTACATGCCCCATTAATTTTAGTTGGATTTAACGATAAATTTTGGTTTTTAGCCATATTAATAGTTATGTTGTTGAAAGCATATAAGAATTTAGAACAACATAATGGTCTACCACATGGTCCTAGACCACCCACTTCTTTAGCTTTATCTCTTGGACCAATTTGTCTTAATTCTATTCTAACTTTATAGATAGATGCTAATTGTTTAGCAAGTTCTCTAAAATCTACTCTATCATTAGATAGATAAGCAAAGAATAAATGAGTTCTTTCAAAATTATAATTAGCATCTAATAATTTCATGTCTAAATTTAATTTTTCAATTAATTCCTTACATTTATTAAATGCTTTCTTAGAATCTCTTACATTATTTTGATATTGTTCATAATCTTTTTTAGATGTTAATCTAACAACGTCTTTTAGATTTTTATATTTATTTTTATCAACATCACATACTTCATTAATAAATCCATATTGTAATCCTCTTTCAGTATCAACAATAACAGTATTTCCTTCTTTTAGATCTAATTTATTACATGAAAAACAATATTCTCTACCATTTTTCTCAAAAGATACTTTTGCGACTCTTATTTTATCCATTTTGCACCTCACTAAAATTAATTATAAAATCATCCATTAATAATTTTAAATTTAAGTTCGTATTTAAATTATTTTTAGTATTAAGTATTATTTCAATCTTTTTTCTAATATCTGTAATAGAATTATCACTTGAAATAATATCAATATAATCTTTATAATCATTCATATAATTTAAATCTCTTTTTAATTTAAAATTTAACATATCATAATAAAAATATAACATAAAGTCAAATAAATACATAAAATCTATCTTATTTTTATATACATCAAATATATATTGTTTATAATACATAAACATTTTTAATTTAGATGAATCTAATTTTTTAATAAATTCTAATATACCACTAGATAAATAGTTAAATGTCTCAGAATTATACTCTTCTTCAGGGTAATATTCTTTATATTTTCTATAGATTATGTTAACTTCAGATGATAAATTATTATTAAATGATAATACTTGGCATCTAGATTTAATAGTTGGTAATACTTTTTGTAGATTATCAGTAAGTAGTATCGCAACTATATCATCAGATGGTTCTTCTAGGAACTTTAATATAGTATTTGATGAAGATACATGTAATTTATCAGCTCCATCTATTATATATACTAACTTTTTACCAAGTACTGGTTTAACTGAAAATAATTCTTGCAGCTCTATTATTTGTTCTTTTTTAATTATATTATTCTTTGGTTCTATTATTTTTAATTCAGGATACGTATTACTATCAATCATTTTATATATTTTTTCATCAGGTTTATCTGTGATTAAGTCTTTAGTGAAATCTAAAGAAAATTGCATCAAAAAATTCTTATCATTTGAAACTAATAGATAAGCTTGGACTAATTTATTATTATTTTTTGATTGTAGTAATAATTTTGTTACTACTGGTTGTTTTTCTAAATACTTTTCTAACATATATTTCACTACATAAAATTAATCATATAAAATACTATTAATCCTATAAAACCTGGTATTCCTAATATAGTAGTAGTAATAATATTAACTATATTAATTGGTATTGGTATATTAAATGATCCCATTAATAAATTATAGGCATATAATATACCAAGACTAAATGATAATCTCTTTACTATTTTAATTATTAGATTCATATTTTCACCTAATTAATTATATTAGGATTATTATATTTTATGATAATTTATTACGCCCTTCTAGTGCTCTTTGAATTGTTAGCGAATCTAAGTATTCCATATCAGCACCAACTGGAATACCTGCAGCTATCTTAGTAACAGATATACCTGTTCCTTCTAACAATTTTAATATATATAAAGAAGTTGTTTCACCTTCCATGCTTAAATTTAATGCAAGTATTACTTCTTTTATATTTTCATTTTTAATTCTTTGAATTAATTGATTTATCTTAATATCTTCTGGATTAACTCCTTCAAGTGGTGATATTAATCCTTCTAGTACATGATACATTCCTTTATAAGCATTTGATTTTTCAAATAATATAAGATCTTTAACATTTTCCACAACACAAATTGTGGATTTGTCTCTAGTATCATCCATACATACTTCACATTTATCTTGTTCTTCAGTATAGTTATTACATATTTCACATTTTTTAATTTTAGTTTTAACATTTTTAATAGATTCAGAGAATTTATCAGAAATATCTTCTGGAAACTGCAAAACTGCAAAACTTAAACGTTCTGCATTTTTTTCTCCTATACCAGGAAGCATTTTAAAACATTCAATTAATTCTTCTAAACTTTTAGGATACTTCATAATTAGAATAACCCTGGCATTCCTTTAGAGAAACGACCCATTTTCTTTTCCATTGCATCAGATGCTTGTTTTAATGCATCATTTGTAGCAATAAGGATCATATCTTCTAACATTTCTATATCGTCTGTATCAATATCTTTAGATAAAGTTACTTTTAATACTTCTTTATTACCATTTACTTCAACTGTTACTAAATCTTTAGTAGAAGTAAAAGTCATTTTAGCTACTTCTTCTTGTGCTTTCATCATATCTTTTTGCATAGCTTGTGCTTGTTTTAAAATTTGATTCATATTCATATTACATTTCTCCTATCTCTAATAAATCTTCAAATTCACTTTTTTCTTCTTGTTTATTGTTTTTTATTTTATTTAATATTTCTTTTTCATCTAATATTTCTATCTTTTCTTTATTTCTTATTTTTTTTCTATATACTTCACTAGTTTCTTTCCATATATTATCCATTAAGAAACAAGATTTAATTTCAATATCTAGTTTATCTAAGAACAATTTTTCTATATTATCCATATTTTCATATAATTCTTCTAATATGTTTTTATTATTTGTAGTAATAATAATACCATTAGATGATCCTGCGACTACATTGCAATCAATTAATAAATTATATATTTGTCTTTCTTCTAGATTATCTAAGTTAGATTCTAAGTTTTTAACGAACATAACGTAGTTATCAAATGATTTTCTATCTGCATGAGCAAGTATATTATTTAACCTAATATCCATTAATTCTTTAATTAAATCATATTTAGAATCATTTTCTTCTTCTTTTGGTTCTTCTTTAGGTTGTTCTTTTACTTTTTCTTTATTAGGTTCTACTTTAATTTCAGGTTTTTCAATCTCTTTAGTTTTTTCTTCTTTTTTCAAAGATTTAACCTCTATATCACGAACATTTGTATTATTTAATATATCATATATCTTAATTAATAATAGATCAAAATATATCTTTTTATCTTTAAGATTTCTCATATAACCAATATAATCTGTTATTTCAAATATTATCTTAGTTATATTATCTTTACCAACACTATCAATCAATTCAGATTCTGATTTTAATTGGTAATCGATTAAATTTTGTTTTAGATATTTAATCATATCTTCACATATTAAAACAAAATTCTTACCTTGATTATCAAATGAATTACTTAAATCAAACAATTTATTTAAATCATCATCCTTAATATAATTAAATATTGATTTTATATCATTTAAATCTATTCTACCATTAATATTAAATATACTATCTAGCGTAACATCTCCATTAGTATAAGAGTTTAATTGATCTAATAAAACAATAGCATCTCTCATACATCCATTGGAATCATCACATATTTGTTTAACAGCATCTTCTTCTATTTTAATTTTTTCTTTTTTGCATATATCTTTAATTCTTTCAGTCATTAAACTAACAGAAATAGATTTAAATTCAAAACATTGACATCTAGAAATAATAGTTAATGGTACTTTCTGTACATCAGTAGTAGCTAGAATAAATATTACATGTTTTGGTGGTTCTTCTAATGTTTTTAATAATGCATTAAATGCTTCTGTTGTAAGCATATGAACTTCATCTATTATATATACTTTATATTTAGAAAATGTTGGCATTAAATTTATTCTATTTTTTATTTCTCTTACTTGATCTACACCATTATTAGATGCTGCATCTAATTCAATAATATCAACATTTTCATTATTATTACTCATCTTGCATATTTCACAGTTTTCACATGAAATACCATCTTTATGAGTTTCACAATTTATTGTTTTAGCGAATATCTTCGCAATACTAGTCTTTCCTGTTCCCCTAGGACCGATAAATAAATATGCATGTGATAACTTATCATAGTTGATAGAATTCTTTAAAGTAGTAACAATTACTTCTTGTCCACATACATCATTAAAAGTTTTAGGTCTGTATTTTCTATATAATGCTTGGTATGCCATATTTATCTTTCCTTTCCTTAATAATTATATCATATTTACCTTTATATATTAACAAAAAACAGGCTTTTTTTATAATTAATTTTTGTATGTTTCACGTGAAACATTAAATAAAAAATTATATAAATTTTAACCTATGTTCCACGTGAAATATATATTAATTTTTTATAAAAATATTTCCCGGGAAATATTTTTTGAAATAATTTTTAAATATATTTGATAAATTTTATATAAAAAAACAATGTTTCACGTGAAACACTATTTATTTTTATTTCAAGAATATAAAAAAATATTTCCCGGGAAATATTTTTTTAACGTTTTTCTTTAAAATAATTACTTAAATATTCTGATATGTCATTATTTTCTATATATTTATAAATAGGATCATTCTCCGTTTTGTATTCATTTTGTTTAGAAAAATAAATAACATTATTTATTCTACTCTTTTTTATTACTTCTTTACACATATCACATGGTTCTAAAGAAATATATAAAGTACAATCATCTAATCTCCAATTATTTATTTTTTTTGATGCCTTTCTAATAGCATTTATTTCTGCGTGACTTAATATATCATTTGTTTTATTAGTTTTATTATATGCTTTTGATATTATTTTATTATTTTTTACTATAATAGCTCCTACTGGAACTTCATCTTCTTTTTTTGCTTTATATAATAATTTATTCATCTCTTTTATAATAACATCTATATCCATAAAAAACTCCATAAAAAAATGCACACACGGAAATTAAATGTTAAGGCTGCTATATTTCTATCCTGACCTGGTTCCAAGTTCCCCGTTGTGCAATATAAATATACTTTATTTATAAAGAAAAGTCAAACTAAAAACAATGTTTCACGTGAAACATTGTAAATAATTATATCAAAATAAAAAGTAATGTTTCACGTGAAACATTACTTTATTTATTATTCTTCAGTAGGAACTTCTAATGGTGTTTCTGATATTTCTTCAGAAGATCCTGTTTCTTCTTCTTTTTTAGAAATAGATACAGTTGCAACTTTTTGTACATCTTTTAATGTTATTAATCTAACACCTTGAGTTACTCTACTCATCTTAGATACTTGATCTAATGGAATTCTTATAACTATACCTGAATCAGTAATTATTATTAAATCAGAATCATCTTCTACTTTATTTATTGATACTAATGCACCATTCTTTTCAGTTACATTTAATCCTTTAACTCCTTTACTACCTCTATGAGTTAATCTATATTCACGAACATTTGTTCTCTTACCATAACCTTTTTCTGTTATTATAAGTATTTCATCATCTTCAGTAATAACATCTGCACTGACACAATCAACATCTTCTGGTATATCAATACCTTTAACACCACTAGCTGTTCTACCTAAGATTCTTATTTCATCTTCGTTGAATTTAACCATTCTACCATTAGATGCTCCTATAAGAATTTCTTGATTTCCATCAGTTAGGAAAACTGACAATAATTCATCATTCTCTTTTAATGTAATTGCTATCTTACCTGTTACTCTGATATTTTCAAATTCAGATATGTTAGTTCTCTTAACAATACCTTTCTTAGTTACGAATGTAATTAATTTATTTTCAATACCTTCTTCTACCCTAACTGGTAATATTTCTCTTACATATTCATCTTTTTCTATTGGTAATAGATTAATTATAGGTAATCCTTTAGCTTGTCTACTAAATTCTGGTACTTCATAACCTTTAATTCTATATACTTTACCTTTATTAGTAAAGAATAATACATGATCATGAGTCTTTAATGTTACCATCTTAGTTACAAAGTCTTCCTCTTGAGTTTGCATACCTTTAACACCTACTCCACCTTTATTTTGAACTTTATATGTATCTATTGGTAGACGTTTTATATAACCTTTATTAGTTAAGTTAATAATTATATCTTCAACTGGTATTAAAGATTCATCTTCAATATAATCAATTGCTGTCATATCTATTTTAGTTCTTCTTTCATCTGCATATTTACCTTTTATTTCAAGTAATTCTTCTTTGATTATACCTAATACTTTTTCTTCACTAGCTAAAATAGCATTATATTCTTCTATTTTCTTTAATAATTCATTAAGTTCATCTTCAATTTTTTCTCTTTCTAATCCAGTTAATCTTCTAAGTTTCATTTCCAGAATAGCATTAGCTTGTATTTCTGTTAATCCAAACTTAGTCATTAAGCCTTCTCTAGCTATATCATCTGTTTTAGATCCTCTAATTAACTTAATTACTTCATCAATATGATCTAAAGCAATTTTTAAACCTTCTAATATATGTACTCTATCTTGTGCTTTCTTTAAATCATATCTAGTTCTTCTAATTATAATTTCTTTTTGATAATCTATATATTTAGCAATTATATCCTTTAAACCAAGTGTTTTTGGTACACCTTTATCTAACATTAAGAAGATAATACCAAAATTAGTTTGGAAATCAGTATGTTTATATAAATTATTTAACACTACTTGCGCATTAGCATCTTTCTTTAAAGTAATAGTTATCTTAACGCCTTCTTTTAGATCTGTATGATAATCAGATATACCATCTATTACTTTATTATGTACTAATTCTGCTACTTTATTCTTTAATGATGAAGTATTAACTCCATATGGAACTTCATCAATAATAATATAATGTTTACCATCTTTTTCTTCAATAGTAGCCTTACTTCTAATAGTAATAGTACCTCTTCCTGTTTCATATGCTTTTTTAATACCACTATTACCAAGAATTATTCCACCTGTAGGAAAATCAGGTCCTTTTATATAATTCATTAATCCTAATACATCAATTTCTGGATTATCTATATATGCGATACATCCATCTATAACTTCTTCTAAATTATGAGGTGGAATATTTGTTGCCATACCAACAGCAATACCCATTGTTCCATTTACTAATATATTAGGAAATCTTGATGGTAAAACAGCTGGTTCTTTTTCTGATTCATCAAAGTTTGGAACCATATCTACTGTTTCTTTACCTATATCTCTTAATAATTCTAATGATATTTTAGAAAGTCTTGCTTCAGTATAACGCATTGCTGCTGCACCATAACCTTCAATATTACCAAAGTTACCATGTCCATCTACTAAACAATTTCTATAACTGAAGTCTTGTGCCATATGTACCATTGCTTCATATATTGAAGAATCTCCATGTGGATGGTATTTACCCATAACATCACCAACTATTCTAGCTGATTTTTTATGTGGTTTATCTGGTGTATAACCAGATTCATACATTGACCATAAAATTCTTCTATGAACAGGTTTTAAACCGTCTCTTAAGTCAGGTAAAGCTCTAGATACGATAACACTCATCGAATATTCTAGAAATGATGTTTCAATTTCATTAACAATATTATTTTCTTGTAATCTATCTCTACTGTGATCCATTTTACCCTCCTATATATCTAGATTTTCAACATAAACAGCGTTTTCTTCAATAAATTCTCTTCTAGGTCCAACATCTTCACCCATTAATCTTGAGAATGCTGCATCTGCTTCTGCTAAATCCTCTACTGTTATTTTTCTTAATATTCTTTTATTAATATCCATAGTTGTTTCATTTAATTCTTCTGCATCCATTTCACCAAGACCTTTCATACGAGCAATATCGTATTTAGTATTTGGATTTAAAGATGCTATATAAGAATCTCTTTCTTCTTCATTTAGAACATATTTGATAGTTTTACCATGCTTTATACAAAATAATGGTGGTTGAGCAGCATATACATGTCCTGCTTCTACTATTGGTCTAAAGAATCTATAGAATAATGTTAATAATAGAACTCTAATATGTGAACCATCTACATCGGCATCGGTCATTATAATTATTTTATGATATCTTAATTTACTTAAATCGAATTCATCACCAATACCAGTACCAAATGCAGTAATAATTGTTCTTATTTCTTCATTTGCTAAAGCTTTATCTAATCTTGCTTTTTCTACGTTTAATATTTTACCTCTTAAAGGTAGTATTGCTTGAGTCATTGAATCTCTACCTTTAATTGCAGAACCTCCTGCTGAATCTCCTTCGACTAAGAATATTTCACATACTGAAGGATCTTTATCTTTACAATCAACAAGTTTTCCACCGAAGTTTATAGGATCTAAGTCACTTTTTCTTCTAGTTAATTCTCTTGCTCTTTTAGCAGCTACTCTTGCTCTTGCCGCAGTCATTGTTTTATCTATAATAATTCTTGCTTCATCTGGATTTTCTAGTAAGAATCTTTCAAAACCTTCTGCAAATACTGAATCAGCTATTTTTCTTACTTCAGAATTACCTAATCTACCTTTAGTTTGCCCTTCAAATTGTGGATTAGGATGTTTACAAGAAACAATCATAGTTAAACCTTCCTTAACGTCATCACCAGTTAAAGAATCATCTTTTTCTTTTAATATATTATTTTTTCTTGCATAATTATTAATTATTCTAGTTAAAGCTCTTCTAACTCCTTCTTCATGAGTACCACCATCATGAGTATTTATGTTATTAACAAATGAATAAATACTATCAGTATATCCATTATTATATTGCATAGCAACTTCTAAGAATACTCCATCTTCTTCACCAGATAAGTGAATTATTTCTTCATGAATAGGTGTTTTAGTTTTATTTAAATATTTAACATATTCACTTATTCCACCTTCATACATAAAACTTTCACTTAAATTAGGTTCTACTCTTTCATCAGTTAGAGTTAATCTTAAATCTTTATTTAAGAATGCTAATTCTCTTGTTCTTACTTTTAAAGTATTATAATCATAAATATCAGTATCAAATATTTCAGGATCTGGTTTAAATGTAACTGTTGTACCTGATACATTTTTATCACAAACACCTATTTCAGTAAGTTTTTGAACAGTCTTTCCACCGTTTTCAAACTTACATTCATATACTTTACCCTCTCTTTGTACTTTAACTTCAACAGATTTAGATAAAGCATTAACTACAGATGCACCAACACCATGTAATCCACCAGATACTTTATATCCTCCTCCACCAAATTTACCACCTGCGTGTAATACAGTATAAACTGTTTCTACTGTGGAAATTCCTGTTTTAGGATGGATAGCTACTGGAATACCTCTACCATTATCTACTACAGTTATTGAATTATCTTTATGAATAGTTATTTCAATATGATTACAAAAACCTGCTAAAGCTTCATCTATAGCATTATCAACTATTTCCCATACTAAATGATGAAGACCTTTAATATCAGTAGTACCAATGTACATACCAGGTCTTTTTCTAACTGCTTCTAATCCTTCTAATACTTGAATGTCACTTGCTTCATAACTTTCTGCCATTTTTATCACCTTCTAATACCTTTCCGTTGTCTATTCTAAAAATAGTTGCATTTTTAACTATTTTTTTATCAATATTATTTAAATCAGTAGATGTAATAAATACTTGTAGATTATCATCTATATATTTAATAATATTAGTTTTCTTATCTTTATCTAATTCACTAAATATATCATCAAGTAATAATATAGGTTTTTTATTATATTCTTCCTGATATATTTTTATTTCAGATAATTTTAAACATAATATAGCTATTCTATGTTGTCCTTGTGAACCATAATTATTAATTTTAATATCATCTATATATATAGAAAAATCATCTTTATGAACTCCTAAAAGTGTTACTCTTTGAAGTAGTTCAGTATTATAAATTAAATTAAACTTATCTTCTAATTCATTTTTTATATTATTTTTATCCTCTATAAATGAATCATAAGTTAATTTTATATTAGTTTTTCCACTAATATCTTTATATATATCTTTTAAATAATGATTAATTTTTTCCACATAATTAATTCTTTCATTAAAGATTTTAATATTTAAATCTATTAATTTATTAGTTAATACATCTAAATATTCTTTATTAATTATTTCATTATTTTTTAAATACTCATTTCTAGCTTTAAGTACCCTATTATATTCACCTAAATATCTAACATAATTATTATTAAATCCAATTATACTTATATTAAAGAAAGATCTTCTTAAACTAGGTGTTCCTTTAATAATTTCTAAATCATCTGGACAAAACATAATTACATTAAATTTAGATATATAATCACTAACCTTTTTAAATACATTATTATTTATAGATACTTTCTTACCTTCTCTATTAATTAATAATTCATATTTATTATTATCAATGATTCCTATTACTTTAGTATAAACAGTATTTTGTTTTAAAAGATATATATCTTTATTTGTTCTATGTGACTTTGTTAAAGATAAAACATATATACTTTCTAATATATTAGTTTTACCTTGAGCATTATTACCGATAAATATGTTTATTTTATCATTAAAATTTAAATCTAATTTATCATAATTTCTAAAATTATTTAACTTTAAATTACTTAAAATCATTTTAAACCTATTTTTTTGCCCTCATATTTACCATACCACCTTAAATAATGCTCCTACACATACAATACTATTATATCACAAAATGAGGCGTTTTTTTGTATTATTTTTAATTTTTTATTAATTTTTAGATATTATTTATTCTTTTTCTAAGTATAGATTCTAATTTTGCAGATCTAAGTACTTGATTATTAAATGAATTAAAAGATATATCTAAATCTAATACATTATCATTTTCAAATATAATAGTAGTTTTTCCATTATTATTAATATAATTTTTAATAGAATTATAACTTATCCAACTACAATTTTCTAATCTTGGTGAAATTGTTGGAAAATAAATAATATTATTAGTTTCTTCTATAATAATAGGACATTTAGAAGTAATATTAATTAATTTCTTTGATCCTTCTTTTCTACCTGAGTAAGAACTACCATAATATTCACAACTATTTTTAATAATATTCATTATATTATTTTCCACAATAAATATATTATCTTTCTCTAATACTTTAGTAGATTTATTAGAAATTGGTAATAAAGCTAATGTATTATTATTAATTTCATATGAAAACATATAATCCCCCCTTTTCAAGTTTTCATATTTTATTAATTAATAATTAAAAAAATTGTAGAAATTTGTCATATAAAATAAAAAAAGTACATTTTCTGTACTTTTAATATGTTTTAATTGGCATTAATAATTGTAATAAATCATCATTATCTTCAGTTCTTAATATAATTGGACTTATTTCAGAGTTTAGTAATATTTTAACATTTTTACTGTTGATAGTTCTTAATGCATCCATCATATGCTTAGCAGAGAAAGCTATTTTAATTTCTTCATTATTATTTTTACTAATATTTAATCTTTCTTCTACTTTACCTATTTCTGGAGTATTACTAGTAACTAATAATATGTTTTCATTAGTTTCAAATTTAATAACATTCTTTTCTTTTTCACTTGTTAATAGAGATGCTCTATCAACAACTTCAAATAAATCATTTAGGTTAGCATTTATTTCTAATTTAAATTCTTCTGGAATTAATCTAGATATATTAGGGAAAACATCATTTAATAATCTTGATTGGAATAATATATTATTAAATTCAAATAATATCTTATTAGTAAATATATGAATTTTAATATTTTCTTCTTCCTCATTAATTATTTTAACTAATTCTCCTATATTCTTACCAGGAACAACTATATTAATAGAATTATCCACAGGATTATCTAAAGTAATAGTCTTTTTAGCTAATCTATATGAATCTGTAGCAATACATTCTAATTTATCTTTTTCTATTTTAAAGTTAATACCAGTTAATATTGGTCTACTTTCTTGTGTACTAGTAGCATATATAGTTTGATTAACCATATTTTTAATTATTTTTCCACTTAATACTACTGGTTTATTACTTCTTTCTATATTTATATTAGGAAATTCATCTGGATCTATACCATTTAAATTAAATTTAGATGATTCATTATATAACATTATTTTTAATCCATCTATAATTTCTATATTAATAATACCATCTGGTAATTTTCTAATTATATCTAGTAAATACTTACCTTGTATTATAATAGAACCAGGTGTTTCAATATTATCAATATATTTCTTTTCTATAAATACTTCTATATCTATATCATTATTACTTGCGATTAAAGTTAAACCTTCTTTAGTTAAATCAAATTTAATACCTGCAAGTACTGGTATTACATTCTTTGTTGATACTGCATGTGATACATTATTTAAATTTTCTAATAATATTTCCTTTTTAATACTAAACTTCATCTTAAACCCTCCTACCATTGTCAAAATGATTATATCATATTTTTATTTTTATTACTATTTATATTATTATTGAAGTGGAAAATGTTTAAAACTATATTTTTCCTTTTATTTTAAACAAATTTTCCTGTGAATTATTGTTTAAAGTTTTAAGACTTTTCAACATTATTCTAATCTTTTCTTAATTTCTTCTATTATTTTTTCTAATTGTTTATTAGATTTTAATTCATTTTCTATCTTTTCACAACTACTCATTACTGTGGAATGATCTCTTCCACCAAATTCCATACCAATTCTTGGGAATGATTCATCTGTTAGTTGTCTTGATAAATATATTGCAATATGTCTTGGGAATGCTATATTAGCTACCCTTTTCTTTGATTTTAAATCATCTACTGTAACATTATAATAATTAGCAACACATTTTTGAATTCTATTAATATCATAACTATTAGAACCATTTCCATAGTTATTATTAGTTTTTATGTTACCTTTTAAAGCTTCTATTGCTATATCAAGTGTTATTTCTTCTACAAAGAATATAGTAGCATATGCACATACTCTTGTTAGTGCACCTTCTAATTCTCTTACATCTGATTGGCAAGTATTTGCTATATAATCAAATGCTTCCTCAGTCATATTTTGTGCAAAATTCATATTTGCTAGTTTATTTTTTAATATTTTCTTTCTTAATTCATTATCTGGTGGAAAAATATTTACTTTTAATCCCCAATTAAATCTAGTTCTTAATCTATCTTCTAGATTCTTTAAATCATCAGGTGAATTATCACTAGATATAATTATTTGTTTTTTATTATCAAATAAAGAATTAAATGTGTGGAAAAATGCATCTTGTGATTTAGGTGCATTACCTAAAAATTGTATATCATCTATTATAAGTACATCTAAATCTCTATATTTATTATTAAAATACTCTTTTTTGTCAAAATTAGTACCATTATTATTAATATTGATACCTACCCAATCATTTATAAATGTATCTGATGAAACATATAATACTTTTTTATTAGTATTTTCCACAATATAATTACCTATTGCATGCATTAAGTGTGTTTTACCTAATCCAGAATTACCATATATAAATAAAGGATTATACATTTTACCTGGGTTTTCCGCAACTGCAAGTGCAGTAGCTTGAGCAAACTTATTACTTTCCCCTACTATAAAATTTTCAAATTTATAATCAGGATTAAGATTAGCTGTCTTAGGATCGTTATAAGGAACTCCTGCTTCTTCTATATTATCATTATTAATAATAGGACTATCCTTTTTATCTAAGTCATTTTCTAAAACGAATTTTAATATAAAGTTAGTACCAGTTATAGAGTTTAATATTTCTTCTATCATTTCTCCATAACTTTCTTTTAAGTGTTTAATATGAGTTGGTGTTGGAACAATAATGATTGCTTCTTCATCTAATGAATATAATTTAGTGTCTTTAAACCATGTTTCATAAGGTAAAGATGCCATTCTTCTTTTAACCGCACTTAAGAACTTATTCCAAATCATTTCATTATTTTCCATATACTCACCTTCCCCCATAAGTATTTTTGCTAATTCTAATTATAACCATTTTTCCTTATATTTCAATAAAAAACAAGCATTTTTTTATCCACAAAATAATCCACAAATAGTTATCAACAACACAATCTTTATAAAATATAAATAAAAATAGTTTTTCCACATTTTCCACAAATTTTAATATTCCACATAATTTTTTCAACAATACCTACTTTATCCACAATATTGTTAGTTAAGTGGAAAATTATAAATTAATAACTATTATATAATAAAAAGTAAATATTTTTCCACAAAAAGTTGTTATAAATTAAAAAAATCATTGACTTTATATAAAAAAATCATTATAATCTATTATGTTTTAAGAACTTGGAGGTGTTTTTATGAAAAGAACTTTTCAACCAAATAATAGAAATATGAAAAAGAAACATGGCTTTTTTTCAAGAGTTAAAGGTAAAGTATTAAATAGCAGAAGAAAAAAAGGTAGAAAAACTTTATCAAAATAATTAATCCACTCTATTCAGTGGTTTTTTTTGTATAGGAGGGATCATGAAAAAGATTAATATTATTAAAAAACAAGATGAAATTAATAATGTTATTAAAAATGGTAAATTACTTAGAAATAAGTATTATTATCTTTACTATATAAATAATGAAACAAAATACTATAGATTTTGTATTTGTGTTTCTAAAAAACTTGGAAATGCTGTTACTAGAAACAAAAATAAGAGACAAATAAAAGATATTATAGATAAGAGTAATTTAATATTCTCAAGTAAATTAGATTATGTTATAATATTAAGGAAAGAAATTTCAAATGTTTCTTATAAAGATAAGAAGAAATATTTATTAGAAATATTATGTAAACTAGAAGGAGAAAAAAATGAAGAAAAATAAGACAAAGATATTCATAATACTAGCTCTAGTTATTCTTTTAACAGGATGTGCTACAGTTTTAAAAGATAATAAGAATAAAGCAGTATTCTATGAAACTAACAATGTAAAAATAACATTATATGAAAATATATTATGTAAGCCTGAAACTAAAGGTTTAGTAGAAAAATATAATAAATATAAGAAAAAATTAGATATTTCTAAATTACCTAAATGTGAAAAATTTAAAGTATCAGATAGTAAATATGAAGGTTTATGGGATAATTTAATAGTTAAACCATTAGCTTGGTTATTAGTAAATGTTAATAAATTCTTTCAAAATTATGGTATTACAATAGTAATGATGGGATTATTATTAAGATTAATATTAGCACCTTTTACACAAAAGACTGCTATGCAATCAGAAAATATAAAGATGGCACAACCAGAATTAGATAGAATTAATAAGAAATATGAAGGTAAGAATGATCAAGATTCACTTCAAAAGAAATCTATGGAAACAATGCAAGTATATAAAAAATATAAGATTAATCCTTTATCAAGTTGTTTATTTGCATTTATTCAAATTCCTTTATTAATGGGATTCTATGAAGCAATCAATAGAGTACCTGTAATATTTGAAGGTAAATCATTTGGTTTAATATTAGGAAGTACTCCATTAAAAGCAATTACTAGTGGAAGAATAGAATATATTATTATTCCTTTATTAATAGTAATTACAACAATAATTTCACAAAAATTAAATAAAACAGCAGCAACACCACAACAAGGTGATATAAATCCAAACTTTATGATGAACATGATGGTTATTATGATAGCAGTTATGTCTATTAACTTCTCAGTAGCTTTATCATTATATTGGATAGCATCTACATTATTCACTATAGTTCAAAACTTAATAACTAAATGGATAATGAATAAAAAAGTAAAGGAGTAACATATGAAGAATTATACATTTGAAGGAAAAAACTTAGAAGAATTAACATTACAAGCATTAAAAGAATTAGATGTTAAAGAAGATGAAATGATTACTTCTGTTAAAGAAGAAACAGTAGGATTATTAAAAAAGAAAAAATATACTTTAAATATTATTTTAAAAACTGATGTTTTAGAATATGCTAAAGAATATTTAAAAAATGTTATTAATGGTATGGGTATTGATGATGTAATCATTGAAACTCAAAGAAAAGAACAATATTTAAAGTTAATTATTCATTCTGAAAGTAGTTCAATTTTAATAGGTAAAAATGGTAGAACTTTAGCTTCATTACAAAACTTATTAAGAAGTAGTGTACAAGCTAAATCAGGTATGTATGTTAACTTAATATTAGATGTTGAAAACTATAAAGTTAAACAAGAACATAATATTGAAAGATTAGCTAAGAAACTTGCTAAAGAAGTTCTTAGAACTAAAGAACCAATTACTATGGATTCAATGAACTCATATGAAAGAAGATTAGTTCATAATGCATTAGCTAATTTCAAAGGAATATCTTCTGATAGTGAAGGTGAAGAACCTAATAGAAGAATAGTAATTAAACCAATAGAATAAAGAGTCATTTGACTCTTTTATTTTTTATAATAAATGTTATAATATAAGTGTTTTTGAAAAGGGAGTGATCTAGATGGAAGATACAATCGCTGCTATTTCTACATCTTTAGGTGTAGGAGCTATATCAATTGTTAGAATAACAGGGGATAAAGCTATTGAAATAGTTAATAGATTAACAGATAGAGATATTAGTAAATTTAAATCTAATACGATTAATTATTGTCATATTATTAATGATAATCAAATAATAGATGAAGTATTAATATCTATATTTTTAAAACCAAAAACATATACTAAAGAAGATCTTATAGAAATAAATACACATGGTGGAATATCTGTAACTAATAAGATATTAGAATTATTATTAGAAAATGGAGCTAGACTAGCTGAACCTGGTGAATTTACTAAAAGAGCATTCTTAAATGGTAGAATAGACCTTTTAGAAGCAGAATCAGTTATGGATTTAATAAATGCTAAAACAGAAACTGCTAGAAAAATGGCTATTAATGGTGTAGATGGTAGATTATCTAATAAAATTAATAAATTAAGAGATTTAGGTTTAGATTTAATATCTAATATAGAAGTTAATATAGATTATCCAGAATATGAAGATATAGAAGTAATGACTATAGAAAAAGTAAGAGATTTTTCTATTAAATTAAATGAAAATATAGATGAGTTATTAAAAGATTCTAATACTGGTAAATTAATTAAAGAAGGTATTAATACTGTTATTTTAGGTAGACCAAATGTAGGTAAATCAAGTATTTTAAATAGATTACTTGATGAAGATAAAGCAATAGTTACTGATATACCTGGTACTACCAGAGATATAGTAGAAGGATCTATTAGGTTAAATGGTATACTTATTAATTTCTTAGATACCGCTGGTATTAGAAATACTAATGATACTGTGGAAAAAATTGGTGTAGATAAGTCATTATCTTTAATTGATGAAGCTGATTTAATATTATTAGTACTTAATAATAATGAAAAACTAACTAAAGAAGATTATGATTTACTTGAAAAAACAAAGAATAAAAAGAGAATTATTGTTATTAATAAGATAGACTTAGATAAAAAGATAGATGAAGAATTTAAAGATTCTGTATTAATTAGTGCATCTAATAATGATATAGAACCATTATTAAATAAAATTAATGAGATATTTAAGATAGATGAAATAGTTAATAGTGATATGACATATTTATCTAATATTAGAACTATTAATTTACTTAAAAATGCAAAAAAAGCATCTAATGATTTAATTAAATCATTAGATAATAATATACCAATTGATATGTTAGAGATTGATATAAAAAATATACTAGATTATTTAGGTGAAATAACTGGTCAAAAATATGATGATGAATTAATAGACAGATTATTTAAGAATTTCTGTCTAGGAAAATAAAACAATAAAATTAATTGTTTTATTTTTTTAATATTATTTATAATAATATTATTTCACAAAAAAGAAATAATGTAGTATAATACTTTTCGTGAAAAAGAGGTGAAGTAGATGAAATCTGATGTTATAGTTGTTGGTGGTGGACATGCTGGAGTAGAAGCTACACTTGCTACTGCTAAAATGGGATTTAAGACAATTTTAGTTACAGGTTCTATTGATAAGATAGCTATGATGCCATGTAATCCACATATTGGTGGATCAGCTAAAGGTATAGTTGTTAGAGAAATAGATGCTTTAGGTGGTATGATGGGTAAAGCAGCAGATAAGACTTTACTTCAAATGAAAATGCTTAACTTTGCAAAAGGACCTGCAGTTAGATCACTTAGATCTCAAGGTGATAAAGTTGCATATCCTAAAGAAATGCAAAGAATATTAAAAGAAGAAAAGAATGTTGAATTACTTGAAGGTATGGTAGAAGATTTAATAGTTGAAGATAATACTATTAAAGGAGTAATACTTGAAGATGGTACTAAGATAGAATCAAAAGCTGTTATTCTAACAACAGGTACTTATATGAAGGCTGATATCTTAGTAGGTGATACTAGAAAAAGAGAAGGACCTTCTCATACTAAACCATCGCAATTCTTAAGTGAAAATCTAGAAAGATTAGGTTTCAAAATATTAAGATTAAAGACTGGAACACCACAAAGAATTGACAGAAGTACCATTGATTTTACTAAGTGTAAGATGGAACCAGGTGATGATAAGTTATATACTTTCTCATTTGATGATAAACCATATTATAAAGTAGAAGAACAAGAACCTTGTTATTTAACTTATACTACTAAAGAAACACATAAAATAATTATGGATAATCTTAATAAATCTAGTATGTATGGTGGTATAAAAGAAAAATTAGGTGTAGGACCAAGATATTGTCCATCTATAGAAGATAAAGTAGTTAGATTTGCAGATAAAGAAAGACATCAATTATTCTTAGAACCAGAAAGTAGATATTTTGATGATATTTACTTACAAGGTTTTTCAACAAGTATGCCACATGATGTTCAAGAATTAATGGTTCATTCATTACCAGGACTTGAAAATGCTAAAATATTAAGATATGGATATGCTATTGAATATGATGCAATAGATTCTAAAGATTTATATCCAACACTTGAAACTAAAATAATTAATAATTTATATACTGCAGGTCAAATAAATGGTACTAGCGGTTATGAAGAAGCTGCTTGCCAAGGATTAATGGCTGGTATAAATGCAGGTTTAAAATTACAAGGAAAAGATCCATTAATATTAAAAAGAGATGAAGCATATATAGGTGTATTAATAGATGATTTAGTTACTAAAGGTGTTAGAGATCCATATAGATTATTAACATCAAGAGCAGAATATCGTTTACTACTTAGAAGTGATAATGCTGATTTAAGATTAAGAAAATATGGATATGAAGTAGGATTAATAGATAAGAAAAGATATAATAAACTACTTAAAAAAGAAGAAAATATTAATAATATATTAGAAGAATTAAAAAATATTCATATTAAGTCAGAAAAGAAAATGAATGGTATTGAATTTATTAAAAGAACAGAAAATTCAATTAATGATATAAAAGATAAATTAACAGGTAAATATTCAGAAGAAGAATTAGAACAAGCTGAAATTCAAATTAAATATGAAGGATATATTAAAAAAGCAAGAAAAGAAGCTGAAAAAATGAGAAAACTTGAAAATAAAAAGATTCCAGTTGATATTGATTATGATAAAGTACCTAATTTAGCTAGTGAAGCTAGGGTTAAATTAAAAGAAGTAAGACCTTTATCATTTTCTCAAGCTTCTAGAATTAGTGGAGTTAATCCTAGTGATATAGCAATATTATCTGTATATATGAAGAGGTATTTCAATGAATAAAAAGGAATTTATAGAAGAATTAAGTAAGTTAAATATACATTTAACAGATATTCAATTAAATCAATTAAATGAATATTATAAAATGATGATTGAATATAATGAAAAAATAAACATAACTAGAATAACAGATGAAAAAGATGTATATTTAAAACACTTTTATGATAGTTTAACTTTAATAAAAGCATATGATCTAACTAAAGATATTACTTTATGTGATATAGGTACAGGTGCAGGTTTTCCTGGTATAGTACTTAAAATATGTTTTCCACAGTTAAAAGTAACTTTAGTAGAAAGTATGCAAAAGAAAGTTAGATTCTTATATCAAGTAAAAGAAAAATTAAATTTAAAAGATCTATTTATTTGTAAAGAAAGAGCAGAAATATTTGCTAATAACAATAGAGAAAAATATGATTTAGTTACTTCTAGAGCTATGGCTAGACTTAATGTTTTAACAGAAATGTGTATTCCACTAGTTAAAATAAAAGGATATTTTATTCCTATGAAAGCTACTATAGAAGAAGAATTAGAAGAAGCTAGAGAATCTATTAAAATAATGAATTCTGAATTAGAAAATGTAATTAGCTTTACACTTCCAATAGAAAATAGTGTTAGAAATCTAGTAGTTATAAAAAAAATAAGTTATAATGATAAGAGATATCCTAGAAAATTTGATGAAATAAAAAAACATCCTTTATAGGAGGTAATTATGTTTGAAGAAATAGATAAAAGAACAGACTTAACTATGGTAGAAAAAGCTGAATTATCAAAAGAAAAATATAAAGAGTCATACAAAGATTATAATTTATATTCTCTAATAGATTTAGTTATTAAAAAACAAATAAAATATGAATCAAATGAAAAGGCAGAAGATTTAGAATTTATTGCTATTAAAGAATTAATAGATGAAAAATCTAGTGAAGCTAATCTAGTCGATTTAAATATGGCTATTAATAGTATAGGTATTGTAATTGATTTTAATAAAAATGAAATAAAAGACTCAAGTAAAAAATTATTAGATGATGAGGCTTTTGAAAAATTAACAAAATCTTTATCAAATCAAGGATTAAATTATAGTAGAATATTTGTTAGATATCATGAAAATTTAGCATCTCAAGATGAAAGAATTTTAGTAGAAGATATAAATAGAAAATTAAGAATAAAAGAGAGAAACACTGAAAACGATTTATTAAAAGAATATCAAATAAAATTACAAGAATGCGCTAATAAAAAAAGAATTAAATTATAAAAACCCATTGATTAAAATGGGTTTTTATTATATTATTAATATATAAAAGAATAAGAAGTGAGGCATGTTTATGAATAATATGGAAAAAGAAATAATTGAAGTATCTTTAGATGATATTATCCCTAATAGATTTCAACCTAGATTAGCTTTTGATGAAGATGCATTAAATGAACTTGCTAAATCAATCAGACAACATGGTATTATTCAACCATTAGTACTAAGAAAAGTAGGAAATAAATATGAAATAATCGCAGGAGAAAGAAGATATAAAGCATCATATATTGCTGGATTAACTAAAGTACCTGCTGTAGTAATAGATTTAAATGATAATGAATCAGCTGAAGTTGCTATTGTAGAAAATATTCAAAGAAAAAATTTATCTGCATTAGAAGAAGCTAAATCATATAAGAAATTACTTGATAGAGGATACTTAACTCAAGATGAATTAGCTATTAAAATGGGTAAAACTCAAGGTTCAATATCTAATAAATTAAGATTATTAAATTTGTCTGAAGTAGTTCAAAATGCTTTATTAAATAACGAAATTAGTGAAAGACATGCTAGAAGTTTATTAAGACTTGAAGATAGTGAAGAACAAGAAGAAGTTCTTCATAGAATAATAACAGAAAGATTAAATGTTAGAGATACTGATACTTTAATTAATAGTATATTAAGTACTAAGGATTTTGTACCTGTAAGAGCACCTAAATCATTAGGTGGATCAAAGAAAAAAGAAGAATATGATTTTGATACAGTATTTAATAATTATAAAGAAGAAATTACTAATGAACCTGCTATTGAAACAGTAGAATATCCTAAGATTGAAGTAGAAGAAATACCAAAAATAGAGGCAGAAGAAACATTATTATTAGA
>Ga0129316_1000310_pt1 | contig 29974 bp, 27 predicted proteins | sample Cm1ome_2_FD_94429 | JGI IMG/M metagenome (GOLD analysis project Ga0129316, IMG submission 94429) | Eastern black-and-white colobus group fecal microbial communities from Wisconsin, USA - Cm1022B metagenome | ecosystem: Host-associated > Mammals > Digestive system > Large intestine > Fecal...
TAGAACGCCGCCGAAACATTGCTTCTCTGACGTAAAAGCGCGCCGGGAGGGATTCTTAAGGGAGGGCGGCTCTGCGGCGGGAGCTAGCAGCCGGTCAGCGCCTCCCTTAAGCCGCATTCTTTCCCCCTTTCTTGGCGGGACAAGAAAGGGGCCCCCGGAGGGACCCAGCCTATGGACGGACGGGGCTATTGTCTAAGGGAAATCTATAAGCCATCCCACAACAGCGGGAACCCCGTTTGCATTTCCTGCCGTTTTGTGTTACACTGGGCAAAAAGTCAACACCGGGGGCGGCCCCGGGAAGAGAGGAAAAGATGGAGACAAAAGAATCGATCCTGCAAAGGGTCTTTGGCTATTCGGCCTTTCGGGGCGGCCAGGAGGCGCTGATCGACGCCCAGCTGTCCGGCCGGGATGCCTTCGGCATCATGCCCACCGGCGGCGGCAAAAGCCTGTGCTATCAGATTCCGGCTTTGCTTCTGGACGGAGTCACTCTGGTGATCTCGCCGCTGATCTCCCTGATGCGGGATCAGGTCATGGCCCTGAAAAATGCCGGGGTGGCGGCGGCCTATATCAACAGCTCCCTGACGCCCAATCAGATCCGGCTGGTGTACCGCAACATCCGGACCGGTATGTACAAGATCATCTATGTGGCTCCGGAACGGCTGCTGACGGACGGTTTCCTGGAGGCGATCCAGACCCGGAAGGTCTCTCTGGTGACGGTGGACGAGGCCCACTGCATTTCCCAGTGGGGTCAGGATTTCCGGCCCAGCTACCTGAAAATCGTGGATTTTTTGAACATTGTACAGCCCCGGCCTGTGGTATCTGCTTTTACGGCCACGGCTACGGAACTGGTGCGGCAGGACATTGCCGAAATCCTGAAGCTGCGGGACCCACTGCGGATCGTCACAGGCTTTGACCGTCCCAATCTGCGCTTCGAGGTTCAAAAACCTGCCCAGAAGCTCCCGGCCCTTCTGGAGTTGGTGCGTCAGCGCCGGGACAAAGCGGGGATCATCTACTGCGCTACCCGGAAGGCGGTGGAGGAGGTCTGCCGGAACCTGCAGCTGAACGATATTGCGGCGACCCGGTACCATGCGGGCCTGCCGGATGAGGAACGCCGGGAAAATCAGGAGGACTTCCTCTATGACCGGAAGGCCGTTATGGTGGCTACCAATGCCTTCGGTATGGGTATCGACAAATCCAACGTGTCCTATGTAATCCATTATAATATGCCCCAGAGTCTGGAAAGCTACTATCAGGAAGCGGGCCGCGCCGGACGGGACGGTTCCGAGGCTGAGTGTATTCTGCTGTTCGCCCCGGGGGACGTACAGACCGCCAAATACCTGATCCAGCACCCGGCGGGGGCCGGGGAGCTGACGGAGGAGGAGCAGCTGCAAAAGCAGCGCCAGGATCTGGAGCGTCTGGACGTCATGGTGGGCTATTGCAAGACGCAGGAGTGCCTGCGGGGCTACATTCTGGATTATTTCGGCCAGGCCCACGAAAAGATCTGCGGAAACTGCGGCAATTGCGGCGCGGACATGGAGGAGCGGGACATTACGGATGATGCCCGGCAGATCCTGATCTGCGTCCAGCGCATGAACGCCCGGCTTGGGTATTCTCTGGGCATGACCAGTGTGGTGCTGGTGCTCCTTGGGAGCCGGGACAAGCGGCTGCTGACGCTGGGACTGGACAAGCTGAGCGCCTACGGACAGCTGCGCAAATCCGGAAAAGATACGGTCCGGGCCATGGCGGAGAGTCTGGAATCCCAGGGATATCTGGAGACGGACCCGGTCCACGGCGGCGTCAGCCTGACAGAACGCGCCCGTGAGGTCCTTTTCGAGGGAAAGACCGTCTCCATGCGCGTCCCCAAGGGGCGGACAGCCGCCGCGGCCCAGCAGGAGACAACTGCGGATCAGGACCTGCTCACGATGCTCAAGGCCCTGCGCTGGAAAATCGCCAAGCAGGAGGGAACGCCCGCCTATATCATCTTTACCAATGCCTCTCTGGAGGATATGGCCAGAAAGGCTCCCACAACGCTGGAGGACTTCCGGAAGGTCAGCGGTGTGGGCAATGCCAAGGTTCAGCGCTACGGCGAGACCTTTGTGGACGCCATCGCGGAGTATCTTCTGGAGCATGGGCGGGGTTGAGATGACTGAAATCCGGTGCGAAGATGCATTTTTTCACACAAATTATGCATATATACAAGTAAGACCCTGATATTACCTGTAAATTGAGAAAAATGTGAATTTTTCGTTGACAATTGGAAATCCCGGGTGTATAGTAATCAGGAACTGCTCCACCAGTGGAGCACAAAAGTTCACAGAGAAAACACGAAGGGAAGAAAATGAAATGAAAAAAGCACTTGCGCTTGTGCTGGCAGCTATGCTGCTGGTATCTATGGCGGCCTGTACAGGTACCGCTCCGGCGGCGACGACTGCCGCGACCACCGCTGCCGCTGAGACCACAGCCGCCGCGGATGAGACCTCAGCCCAGACCGAGGCGGACAAGACCTATGTGGTCGGCATCTGCCAGCTGGTGCAGCATCCCGCACTGGATGCCGCTACTCAGGGCTTCAAGGACGCCTTGACCGAGGCACTGGGCGGCGCTGTTTCCTTTAACGAGCAGAATGCCTCCGGAGAGTCCGTCAACTGCGCTACCATTGTCAACAGCCTGATTGCTTCCAATGTAGATCTGATCCTGGCAAACGCCACGTCTCCCCTGCAGGCGGCTGCCTCCGCGACTGCGGATATTCCCGTTCTGGGAACCTCTGTTACGGACTATGCCTCCGCTCTGGAAATCGACGACTGGAACGGCACCGTAGGCGGCAACATCTCCGGCACCTCCGATCTGGCCCCTCTGGACCAGCAGGCGGCCATGCTGCGGGAACTGTTCCCCGATGCCAAGACCGTCGGTCTGCTGTACTGCTCCGCTGAGACAAACAGCAAGTACCAGGTGGATGTGATCCGCGGCTATCTGGAAGAAGCCGGCCTGACCTGTGCGGAGTTCGCCTTTACCGACACCAACGATGTCACTTCCGTTACCCAGAAGGCCTGTGATTCCAGCGATGTGATCTACATCCCCACAGATAACACCGCTGCCTCCAATACCGAGGCCATCGCAAACGTAGTCCTGCCTGCCGGCGTGCCTGTTATCGCCGGTGAAGAGGGCATCTGCAAGGGCTGCGGCGTGGCAACGCTCTCCATCAGCTACTACGATCTGGGCTATGCCACCGGCAAGATGGCGGTGAAGATTCTGACCGGCGAGGCGGATATTTCCACCATGCCTGTGGAGTACGCGCCCCAGGTCACCAAGAAGTACAATGCCGCCAACTGCGAGGCTCTGAACGTGACCGTGCCCGATGACTATATCGCCATCGAAGACTGATTGAAATGAAACGAATACAGGGACAGGGGGTATTTCCCCCTGCCCCTGTGTTGTAATTTTAGAAGATTTGAGGTAACACCCCTATGTTTTTCTCCTCCCTTTTGAACGCCGCCCCCGGCGCCATTGCCCAGGGTATGCTCTGGGGCATTATGGCCATCGGCGTGTATATCACCTACCGCATTCTGGACGTGGCGGATCTGACCGTGGACGGCAGCCTTGCCACCGGCGGCGCGGTGTGCATTATGCTCATGCGCGCCGGATGCAACCCCTGGCTGGCCCTGCTGTGCGCATTCCTGGTGGGCATGCTGGCGGGCATGGTCACGGGCCTGCTGCATACCCGCTGCGGTATCCCCGCCATTCTGGCGGGCATTCTGACCCAGCTGGCCCTGTACTCTGTGAATCTGCGGATCATGGGAAGCAAGTCTAACCAGCCTATTTCCGTGGACAAGTACAATCTGGTTGTTTCCCAACGGTTTGTGAAGGAGCTTTCCCTTCGGAATCCGTTGATCCCGGCCATTGTTACTCTGGCGGTGCTTATCGGTATTCTCTACTGGTTCTTCGGCACGGAGTACGGCAGCGGCCTGCGGGCCACCGGCGCCAATCGCCGCATGGCCAGCGCACAGGGCATTGATACCCGGGTCACCGTGACGGTGGGCCTGATGCTCTCCAACGGCCTGGTGGCGCTCTCCGGCGCGCTGCTTGCCCAGTATCAGGGCGCTGTGGATGTAAACATGGGCCGTGGCGCCATTGTCATCGGTCTGGCCGCCGTGATCATCGGCGAGGTGCTGCTGGGCAAGGTCTTCCGAAACTTCGCCCTGAAGCTCTGCGCTGTGGTGATCGGCGCGGTGATCTACTACATGGTGCTGCAGATCGTTTTGCAGCTGGGACTGAATACCAATGACCTGAAGCTCTTTACCGCGGCAATCGTGGCATTGTTCCTGTCCATCCCCTGCTGGAAGGACAGTGTCCGCACGAAGAAGGGAGGCGTCCGCAATGCTTGAGATCAAAAATGTCAGCAAGACCTTCAACCCCGGTACGGTCAACGCAAAGACGGCCCTGAACGGCCTGAATCTGACTCTGAACGATGGGGACTTTGTTACGGTTATCGGCGGCAACGGCGCGGGCAAGTCTACCATGCTGAATGCTGTGGCAGGCACCATTCAGGTGGATACCGGCTCGATTGTTCTGGACGGCCGGGATATCACCCGGCTTCCGGAATTCAAGCGGGCGGCGTACCTGGGCCGTGTGTTTCAGGATCCCATGATGGGCACTGCCGCCACCATGCAGATCGAGGAAAATCTGGCGCTGGCGGACCGCCGGGGCCAGCGGCGCACCTTGAAAAAGGGCATTACCGCCGCGGACCGGGAACACTATATCGAGCAGCTGAAAATTCTGGATCTGGGGCTGGAAAATCGTATGACCGCCAAGGTCGGCCTGCTTTCCGGCGGCCAGCGCCAGGCACTGACCCTGCTGATGGCGACCCTCCAGAAGCCGGAGCTGCTGCTGCTGGACGAGCACACCGCCGCCCTGGATCCAAAGACCGCCGCCAAGGTTCTGGAGGCGACACAGCGCATTGTGGAAAAGAATAACCTGACTACCATGATGATCACCCACAATATGCGTGACGCCATTACCTATGGCAACCGGCTCATCATGATGTACGATGGCCATGTGGCTGTGGATGTTTCCGGCGAGGAAAAGAAGCATCTGACGGTTGAACAGCTGCTGGAGCTTTTCAGCAAGGCCTCCGGCTCCGACGAGGCGGACGACAAGCTGCTGCTGTCCTGAAAATCAAAAACAATGCTCCCCGCGGAGCGGCCCTGAGGGTTGGGCCGCTCCGCGGGGGAATGAAAGAACAGAAACCACAGCACGGAATATTCCGCGTCAGGAGGGCGGCATCTGCCGCCCTCTTTCAAACCTGCGCGGAAATGGAATATATGCAGAATAGACAGAATAAATATACATGATAGAGAGAACACAAACAGCATGTATTTATACGGAAATGTGTGTATAAATGAGTATATATTCATATAATATGTGAATATATGAATATAATATACATATTGACCATGTGATATCACAATAAATTGAATATACTTTGTGTGCTTTATCAATTGAAATTGCATAATATACGCGCTATAATACAGCCATCAATCAAACGAACCGCAAAGGAGAGAATGAAAAATGAAAAAGACCGTATCCATGATCCTTGCCGTACTGCTGATGGCTTCCCTGCTGGTTGGCTGCGGCAGCACCTCCGCAAACACCGCCACCACCGCTGCCACCGCTGAGACCACAGCGGCCGCCGGAACCGATGCAGCTGCCGAGACCACCGCGGCCGCTGCCGAAATCAAGACCGTTACCCCCGGCGTTCTGACCGTTGCCACCTCTCCTGACTTTGCTCCCATGGAGTTCACCGACCCCACCAAGCAGGGACAGGATATGTACGTTGGCTTTGATATTACTCTGGCCAAGTACATTGCCGAGTATCTGGGCCTGGAGCTGCAGATCATGCCCATGAGCTTCGATGCCTGCCAGACCGCCGTCTATGCCGGCACCGCTGACCTGGCTGCCTCCGGCTTCAGCTGGACCGAAGATCGGGCACAGAACTACAACACCTCTGACTACTATCACGCCGGCGACAACGAGGACGAGCAGGTCCTGATCACTCTGGCCTCCAACGGCGACAAGTATGCCACGGCTGAGGGCCTGAAGGGCGCAAAGATCGGCGCGCAGAACGCCTCCCTGCAGCAGTCCCTGACCACTGAGCAGCTGTCCGATTCCGAACTGGTTCTCTTCACCGACCTGGGCACCGGCGTCCTCCAGCTGAAGAACGGTGACTTTGACTGCATCGCGGTGGCCAAGGGCAACGGCGACGCCATCATCGCCAACAACCCCGAGATCGCCATGTCCGGCTTCAAGTTTGTGGTGGACGAGAAGTACACCGGCAACGTGATCCTGCTGCAGAAGGGCAACGATGCGCTGACTGAGGCCGTAAACGCCGCGCTGGCCGCTTCCAAGGATCAGTGGGACACCTGGTACAACGAGGCCAAGGCCATCTCCGGTATCGAAGTCTCCTACGACGATCAGGGCAATGTAGCAAACTAAGCCCTCTGAAAAACAAATAACCGGCAGCCCCGGCGGCTGCCGGTTCTCCCCGCAACCCGGGTGCTTTCCTTTTGAACGCGGCGCCGTCGCGCTGAAAAGAAAAGCATCCAACAGATCTTCATTTTGAAAGGAAATCAGAAAGATGGATTTTACCCTGTTCCTGCCGAACCTGGCAAAGATTTGGAGCCAGTACTGGAAGCTCTTCCTGTTCACCGGCCTGAAAAACACATTGATTCTTACCTTTATCTCCGTGGCGCTGGGCACCGTGCTGGGCACATTGGTCGCCATGCTGAAGATGTCCAAATCCAAAATTCTCCGCTTCATCGCCTCGGTCTATGTGGAGGTGCTGCGGGGCACGCCTATTCTGCTGCAGCTGTATGTCTTCTATTTCGTGCTGCCGAATATCTTCACCTTCCTGAAGCTGAGCCAGTTCATGTGGGTATCCATTTCCCTGTGCATCAACTCCTCTGCCTACGTTTCCGAGGTCATCCGCTCCGGCATCCAGGCCGTGGACAAGGGACAGACCGAGGCGGCGCGTTCTCTTGGCCTCAGCGAGGGCCAGACCATGGTGAAGATCATTCTGCCGCAGGCAGTGCGCAACATCCTGCCGGCTTTGGGCAATGAGTTCATCATGATGCTGAAGGAGACCTCTCTGGCGTCCACCTTCTTCCTGGGCGACATTATGACCTCCTATCTGATTGTTAAGGGCGTTTCCTATCTGACGCTGGAACCTTTGACCATCGTTGCCATCATCTATTTGTGCGTGACCTATCCTCTGAGCAAGATCGTGGATCGCTTCGGCAAGAAGATGGCCAACCCCAACAGCTACCGGAACCGTAAAGTAAAAGCAGGAGGCAAGAATTAATCATGGAAATGATCAAAACAGTTGATTTGCATAAGAGCTTCGGCGACCTGCAGGTGCTGAAGGGCGTCAATCAGACCATTGAAAAGGGCGAGGTCGTCTCCGTCATCGGCCCCTCCGGCGGCGGCAAGAGCACCTTCCTGCGCTGCCTGAACCTGCTGGAAAAGCCCGAAAGCGGCAAAATCTACTTCGAGGGCGATGAGATCACCGGAAACTTGACCAAGGAGGAGAAGCAGCTCATCAAGGAGGGAAAAATGCCCAAGCCTGCCAAGGTCAATATCGATCTGCACCGGCAGAAGATGGGCATGGTGTTCCAGCACTTCAATGTGTTCCCCCACCTGACCGTGGCGAAGAACATCACGCTGGCTCCCATGATGCTCAAGGGCAAGAGCGAGGCCGAGGCAAACCAGATGGCAAAGGACCTCTTAGCCCGGGTGGGCCTGCTGGAGAAATACGATGAAATGCCCGGCAACCTCTCCGGCGGACAGAAGCAGCGGCTTGCCATTGTCCGGGCTCTGGCCATGGAGCCGGACGTCATGCTCTTTGACGAGCCTACTTCCGCCCTGGACCCCGAAATGGTGGGCGAGGTGCTGGACGTTATCAAGGGTCTGGTGGACACCGGCATGACCAGCGTCATCGTCACCCACGAAATGCGCTTCGCCCGGGAGGTTTCGGACCGGGTACTGTTTATGGCCGAGGGCAACATTTTGGAGCAGGGCGCCCCGGACCAGATTTTTAACCATCCCACCCATCCCCGGCTCCAGGACTTTCTGAAGAAGGTGCTGTAATATGAACAAGCAGGAACTGTATCATACCGTTGAGGCCAAGAAGGATGAGATTCTGGCCCTCAGCGACAAAATCTGGGAGTACGCCGAGCTCTCCATGCTGGAGACCAAGTCCACGGCGGCCTATGTGGCTCTGCTGAAGCAGGAGGGCTTCCGGGTGGAGGAGAACCTTTGCGGTATTCCCACGGCTTTCTCCGGAAGCTATGGCTCCGGCAGCCCCAAGATCGGCATTCTGGGCGAATATGACGCCCTGTCCGGCCTGTCTCAGGTTCCCGGCGTGGCGGAAAAGCAGCCTCTTGTTGAGGGCGGCTGCGGGCAGGGCTGCGGCCACAATCTGCTGGGCGCGGCCAGCCTTGCCGCGGCTATCGCCATCAAGGATGCCATTGCTGCCGGAAAGCTGAAGGGAACCGTTGTTTTCTACGGATGCCCCGGCGAGGAAGGCTGCGCGGGTAAGACCTTTATGGCGAGAGACGGCCTTTTCAAGGATCTGGACGCCGCCATTACCTGGCACCCCGGTGACACCAACGAGGTGACCACCGGCTCCAACGCCGCCTGTATGCAGATGGTCTATGAATTCGCGGGCACCGCCGCCCACGCCGCGGGAAACCCCTGGGACGGCCGCTCCGCTCTGGACGGTGCGGAACTGATGAACATCGGCGTCCAGTTCCTACGGGAGCATATGGAGCCCAAGTGCTCCATCCACTATTCCGTTGCCGATGCCGGCGGTATTTCCCCCAATGTGGTGCAGCCCACGGCGAAACTCGTGTACATGGTCCGGGCGGAGACTGTCCGCAAGGCCAAGGCGCTGCTGGCCCGGGTCAACGATATCGCCAAGGGCGCGGCGCTGATGACGGGCACTTCCGTCACCTGGCACCAGCTGGACGGTACCTCGAACACCCTGTCCAATACCGTTCTGGAGCAGCTGCTCTACGACAATCTGGTGGAAGCCCCCCTGCCGGAGTACACCCGGCAGGAGTGGGCTCTTGCCGAGGCTCTGCGGAAGACCTATCCCCATGACGGTCTGCCCGGCGACAGCGTGGAGACGAACCCCGTGCTGAAAAAGCAGGTCAGCCAGCTGTCCGACAAGGGCGAAAAGGCCATCAACGATTTCGTGGTGCCCTACTATCCCGCCTATCACTACAGTCCCGGCTCCACGGACGTGGGCGACGTCAGCTGGCTGACCCCCACCGCCCAGTTCAATACGGCCACCTGGCCCTCCAAGGTACCCGGCCACAGCTGGCAGGTGGTTGCCACGGGCAAGACGGGCATTGCCTATAAGGGCCTGCTCTACGCCGCCAAGGTCCTGGCCGGTACCGCCATGGATCTGATGGAAAAGCCGGAGACCCTGAAAGCCGCCCGGTACGAATTCAGCGAAACCGCCGCTGCGGGCTATGACTGCCCCATCGGCCCTGAGGTCGTGCCCAGCGCACAGTAAGGATATTATCAGAGAGGACGCAGTGCGTTTGCGCTGCGTCCTCTTTTCGCCTTTTGCGGAAAAGAAGTTGAACCGCCGAAAAATGTATTGTATAATGACAAAAACGCACAAGGGAGGACAAGACCATGGCAGTCTTTCACTCTGTAACCGAATGCCCCTATGTCCCTATGGATTCACGGTATCTATTTCTGGAGGCAAAGTATTTTGACCTGCCCAGGGAACAGGCGGATTCTCTGATCGAGGCGTTTGTCGTCTGGTGTGAAGGTCTCTTTTCAGAGAGATTTGTTACTGATTGGTCCTGCTGTGGCTTAAAGGGACGGGAGAAAACGGGAAAGCTGGAAAAGCTCCTGCCTATGATTCGGGAAGGAGATGGCTGGGCTATTGGGGCCGAAGGTGCCGTCCGGTGTGACGCGATCTATAACAAGACGTCATTCCGCGCGTATCTGCGGACGCAGAGGTACCCTGCGCTCGGATATCTAAAGGAAGTAGACATATCAGAGGACTACTGGGCTTTTTACAGGACCCAGGCAGCGAAAATTAAAAGCGGGGAGCTCGACTGGATAAGCGGAATTCTCAGCTTTTTTGAAGAGCCAAACCGTGTTCCGCGGACAACGCTCGATCATTTAGAGTTGCTGGCAACTGCTACGAAAGAACCGTACAGGGCAAACAATGGCCTTTTTCAAGGAGAACTTGCGGTTCATGTACCCATTTATTGTCTGGGAGACAGTCTGCATGAAATGGCAAACGCATTTTCCGCATTTCTGAATCAGAAGGCGGGTGAAATTGCGAACATGAACGGACATGTTGCGGTTGCGCCGAATAGAGGCCCGGACAGGTGGAGCAGTCATATGACGTACTTTGGAAGTGATGAGCAAGAAGTTGCGCCGCCTCCGCCAAAGGGCTATGAACCGATCGAATGGTATCAATATGCCTATCTCTGCGGGGCGGAGTGGTTCAACGTTGTCTCACCACTCGTGCAGACCCATCTGCCCGCGCTCTGGGCGGACGCCCGGAAGACGGAGGGAATCCTGGCAAACAGGCATTCCAACGGAAATATTTCTCTGAAACTGGATCAGGACCCGGAGACGGTGGATGTGGAAGATCTGCGAAAAATGAAAGACCTTCTGTATGACGGCCTTTATCCGGGCATGGGGACAATGATGAAAAGTCACTTTCTGAACCCAGAGTGGACTGGTATGTTGACGAAGCCGCGTATGGACTGGGAGCGAATCCCCATCCGGCGGGAGGAGCTCCTTGAGACGGAGGATGCGATCATTTTCCGGCATATGGCAGCGAGGGAAAATGTGCAATGAAAGTAGTGTGCCATTTTTCGTGCCTGCTGGACCCGGCGTTGGAAGCGCTGCTTGAGAAATACGGCGTTTTCTATAAGCGATTTGAGATGCCGGATAAGAGGGAATACGCCAGTTTTGACATCCCCGAGACAAGCCCGGCTTATGCGGCGTTCCGGCAGCTGCGGCCGGACGAACCCGCACCCATAAGAAACGTGGTGTTTACGGAGCGGGAACGGGAAAACGCACGGTGGCTCACCTGCACGGCGCTGACCGCAAAGGTGGAGCTTCAAAAGGAGGAAGCCTCTTTCACCTGTTCCGAATCTTTCGGAGAGGGCATGGCCCATCATCGAACCTGGAACGGAGGGCCATTTTATGTGTCAAAGCCCCTTTCCAGAAGGCCAAACCAGCACTTTTTCACGGCCTGCGGGGCGGAGGACCATCTTTTCTGCACAGAACGGGCGAAGATCCTTCTGGAAGCGCTTGACCTGCCCCTTGCGTTTCAGGCTGTCTGCCATTACAAAACCGGGAATCCTATTGGGGATCTGTACGATGTTCAGATTTTGACGGAGCTGCCCTTTGATGCCCTGGAGCTTTCCAATTCCGAGGAGACATATACCTGCCATGTATGTGGGAAACAAACGTTTCTCCCGCCGCTCCAGCTGCGCCTGCGCGGCGCGTACCTGGAAGGGATGCCTATGATCTGCGCAACGAAACCGGTATTCGGCTGGGGCGGCAATTATGCGGCGCGGATCAATCTGATCTCTCACGATTTGTATCTGTATTTGAAGAAAAACGAATTGACGCGGGGCCTGCGGGTGGATCCGGTGGAGCTGATCGGCTAAGTTTTGAAAACCCCTGCCCGTTCATTGACATTCCGCCCCGTTCCCCCTATAATAAGGGCAGAACCATTCACGTTCTGGGGGATGCACATGAAGAAAATCAAAAGTCTGCCGGAAAACAGCTTTCTGCGGCTGTTTTTCTATCTCTTTTCCTTTGCCTTCCTGCTGGCGGCGGTGCTGATGCCGGACAGGGCGCAGCTGATCTCCGGCATGCGGCAGATCCTCAGCCAGCCCTGCAAGGTGCCCACCAACTATTTTGCCGTAGGCGGCTACAGCGCAACCTTTTTCAATATGGGCTGCGTGTGCCTGATGTGCCTGGGGCTGTATGTGGCCTTCCGGGCGGAGCTAAATGCCACGGCTACCATGGCCATTATCCTGACCACGGGCTTCGGCTCCTGGGGCATCAACATCCAGAATATCTGGCCCACCATCTGGGGCACCATGCTCTACTGCGCGGTGAAGAAAAAGCCCATGAGGAACTATGTCTCCGCCATGCTCTTCACCACCGGCATCGCCCCGCTCATTACAGACCTGATCATTCGGCATCCCTTTGACACTGTCATGGGCTACAGTGCCCGGGGCTTTCTGGTGGCGGTGGTCGTAGGCGTGGTCAGCGGCTTCTTTGTCCCTGCGGGACTGACCCATGCGCCCAATGTCCACAAGGGCTATAACCTGTATAACGCCGCGCTGCCTGTGGGTATGGGAGCCTTTATGCTCCAGGCCATCCTCTTCAATTCCACCGGCATCGCCCTGCCCAGCGCACCTCCGGCGGTTACGTTGATGGTTGCCTCCCGACTGACGGCCAACGGCTTCTGCGGCATTCTCTTCGGCCTCGCCATTCTGGCAGCCCTGACCTTGGGCTGCACGCCGAAAAAATACCTGGCCTTCGTGACGAACCAAAAGCGTAATTCCAGCATTTCCGCGGGACTGGGCAACGATGTGTTCCTGATGAACTTCGGCGTTTTCGGCCTATTCATTCTGGGGTACTATAATCTGGTAGGAGCCAGTTTCAATGGGCCCACCTTCGGCGTTATGTTCTGCATGCTCTCCACCTGCAACTCCGGTTCCCACCCTCTAAATGCCTGGCCCATGCTGCTGGGCTATGTGGTGACGGCCCCGCTGATGCAGTGGGTTTCCGGACAGCTGGGGGGCAACTTCACCTACCATATCAATGCCCAGGCCATCCTGATCGGCGCCTGCTACTCCAACGGCATGACACCCATTGTGGATAAGTACGGCACCGTGCTGGGCTTCTTTGCGGGGATGCTCCACTCTCTGCTGGTCACCTCCGTGCCACTGCTGCACGGCGGCTACTGCCTCTACAACGGCGGCCTTACCGCGGCATTTATCTGCCTGATCCTGATGCCCACCGTAGAAGAGCTGCTTCCCACCCGGGAACAGCGCAGACGGAAACGGGCAGAAAAGAAATAAGCCATTTTCCAAAGCACACGGCCTGCCCGTGTGCTTTTGGTTTGCGGAAGATGCAGACGTCCGCTGTTTCTTCGTAGGAGCCATGCCCACATCGGCCCGTGGCACCGACGGGATGGACGTGTCCGTTTTTACCGACCGCTCTGATGTCGTACCCAGCGGGGCGATGAGGGCATCGCCCCCTACGCTGCAAGTACGTCTGTTTCTCCGTAGGGGCCGCTTTCCCGAGATATTCACGAATTCGCGGCGCGGGCAATTTCCGTGATTTCGATTCCCACTTTATTGACTTTCTGACGTTTTTCCCCTATAATAAATTGTTAAATCGAAACAAAACCCTTTTACGGAGGATCAAGATATGCGAATGCGGAAGATGAAGAACCTGGAGCCCCGGATGGAGCGGTGCGCGGCGCTGCGCGTTCAGAGCCCGGCGGAGAAGAAGGGCCATTGGCGGGATCTGATGCCTGGCTGCGCGGCCCTCTGGGTGGAGGTCGGCTGCGGCAAGGGCAAGTTCACCGCCGAGACCGCTCAGGCCAACCCCGATGTGCTGCTCATTGCCGTGGAGCGCTGCCGGGAGGCCATGGTCGTGGCCATGGAGAAAGCCCAGACCATGGGTCTGACCAACGTGTATTACATCGATATGGACGTGGCGGAGATCGAGAATATCTTTGCCCCCGGCGAAATCGACCGGCTGTTCATCAACTTCCCGGACCCCTGGCCCCGGAAGAAAAACGCCAAGCGCCGCCTGACCCACCGGGGCTTTCTGGACAAGTACTGCCGGGTGGTCAAGGAGGGCGGCGAGTTCCATTTCAAGACCGACAACGCACCCCTCTTTGCCTTCTCTCTGGAGGAGTTCGCCGCCTGCGGCCTGGAGACGAAAAACGTCACCGATGATCTGCACAAGGACGGCGTTGTAGGCATCATGACCGGCTACGAGGAGAAGTTCCACGAGCTGGGCACCCCCATCCACCGCTGCGAGGTGGTCTGCAAGCCCTTTGTGCTCCCCAAAGAAGAGAAGAAGGAAAAGGCGGAGCCTCAGGAGGCATAATATGGCCTATTTTGTAGAAAATTGCGATGTGGCGGTCATCGGCGCGGGCCACGCGGGCATTGAGGCTGCTTTGGCAGCCGCCCGGCTGGGCCTGCACACCGTCCTGTTTACCATCAATCTGGACGCAGTGGGTAATATGCCCTGCAATCCCGCCATCGGCGGCACCGGCAAGGGCCATCTGGTCCGGGAGCTGGATGCTCTGGGCGGCGAAATGGGCTTGGCGGCAGATGCCAGCTGCATCCAGTACAGGATGCTGAACCGGGGCAAGGGTCCCGCAGTCCATTCTCTCCGTGCCCAGGCGGACCGGCGGCGGTATCAGGAGTGCATGAAGCACACGCTGGAAAAGCAGGAGCATCTGGAGCTGAAGCAGGCACAGATTACGGAAATCCTGACGGAAAACGGGGCTGTTTCCGGTGTCCGCACCAATCTGGGTGCGGAATACGGGGCCAAGGCTGTGGTCATCGCCACAGGAACCTATCTGGACTCCACCGTCATCATCGGGGAGAGCGTGATTCCCTCCGGCCCGGACGGTATGCATCCCAGCGTCGGCCTTTCGGACAGCCTGCGGAATCTGGGGCTGAGCCTCCGGCGCTTTAAGACCGGTACGCCCCCCCGGGTGAATCGGCGCAGCATTGATTTTTCCAAAATGGAATTGCAGCCCGGGGACGAGACCGTGGAACCCTTCTCCTTCCGGACGGACCATAAGGTGAACAACTCCGCTGTGTGCTACCTGACCTATACCAGCGAGCGGACCCACGAGATCATCCGGGCCAACCTGAACAGGAGCCCTATTTACGACGGCACCATTTCCGGCGTAGGCCCCCGGTACTGCCCCAGCATTGAGACAAAGATTGTCCGCTTCCCGGAGAAGACCCGCCATCAGCTCTTCATTGAGCCCTGCGGACTGAACACCGAGGAAATGTACATTCAGGGCTTTTCCTCCAGTATGCCGGAGGATGTGCAGCTGGAAATGCTCCATTCCGTCCCCGGTCTGGAGCACGCCGAGATGATGCGCCCGGCCTACGCCATTGAATATGAGTGCGTGGACCCCACCCAGCTGCTGCCCACGCTGGAATGCAAGCTGGTTCCCGGTCTCTATGGCGCGGGCCAGTTTAACGGAACCTCCGGCTATGAGGAGGCCGCCGCGCAGGGTCTGGTGGCCGGCATCAACGCGGCACTCAAAATTCTGGGCCGTCCTCCCATGGTCCTGACCCGGGACACCAGCTATATCGGCACGCTTATTGACGACCTTGTGACCAAGGGTACTCAGGAGCCATACCGGATCATGACCAGCCGCTCGGAATACCGTCTGCTCCACCGGCAGGACAATGCCGACCAGCGCCTGACGGCCATCGGCGCGGCGGTTGGCCTGGTGCCCCGGAGCCGGTTGGAGTCGGTCAACGCCAAATACGAAGCCGTCCGCCGGGAGATCAACCGCCTGGAATCCAGCGGCGTTCCCGGAAGCGAGGCTCTGAACGAAATGCTCTCCGCCCGGGACACAGCCCCGGTGACCAATTCTGCCCGGCTTGCGGACCTTCTGCGCCGCCCCCAGGTCAGCTATGAAGATCTGGCCCCCTTTGACGCGGAACGTCCCTCTCTTCCCGCCGCCGTGACGGAGGAAGTGGAGATTCAGGTGAAGTACGCCGGGTATCTGGCCCGGCAGGAAAAGCAGGTGGCGGAATTCAAGAAGGAAGAGGCCCGTCTGCTGCCCCCGGACATCGACTATACCGCCATTCAGGGCCTGCGTCTGGAGGCACGGCAGAAGCTGCGGGATATTCGCCCCATCTCCCTGGGCCAGGCCGGCCGTATCTCCGGCGTCAGCCCCGCGGATATCGCGGTGCTGATGATTTACCTGGAGGGAAGGAGCGCGGAGTGACGGCCGTGCCCCGCCATTCGGAATCTTTCACATTCCTGCAGATTTTTATTCTGCACTTTATCGTTTCCGCAATCATCGGTGCGTTCCAGGCAATGGTCATGGGCTGCGGCTTTGTGGAGCTGGGCTTCCTGATTGGCATTCTGGATGGCGTAGTGTGCAAGATCGGCCTGAGCTGGATGTTTATGAATGTTTTCCGCATGGGCTACCAGGGCCTGTGGTGGGGCGTAGCCTGCTCCAGGATTATTCCCACAATCATCTGCGTTGCCTACTACTGCTCCGGGAAGTGGCGGACCAGAACGCTGCTGAAGAAAAAGAATGCGTAAAATGGATTCGCAACCTGCACCTGCAATTTGCGGAGTTTGACTGAAACTGGCAAGACAGCGCATATTGACCGCGTCCTAATATGGTCGAGGGACTACCTGTCCATCCTTTCTGAAAATGAATTATGCGAAGACGGAGAATTGTAAGCAGAAGCAAACACATACAGTTCAGCCCCGGACATTTCGATGCCCGGGGCTGAAAGCATTATGGACTTTTTTACAGTTTCCGCAGCAAAGCGGGAAGCTGGGAAAGACTTTCAATCTCATAGTCCGGCCGGATATTCTCCGGGGCCTGCTTGTGGGCGGGGTTGACCCAGCAGGTCCGCATTCCAGCGCGGATGCCGCCCAGAATATCGGAGGTCAGGCTGTCGCCCACCATCATGGCTTTGTCGGCGTCGTAGCCCGGGATCCGGGCGGCGCAGGCGTCAAAAAACTCTTTGGCGGGCTTGTTGGAGCCAAGGTCCTGGGAGACGAAGACCTGCTCGAAGCAGGGGTAAAGTCCGGCACTGGTCAGGCGGCTGTGCTGTACAGAGGCAGTGCCGTTGCTGGCAAGGAACAGGCGATAGTGGCCTTGCAGCGCGTCCACCGCTTCCCGGGCTCCCGGCAGATAGTAGTGGCCGATGCTCAGGTTGTGCTCATAGCTGCGGGCAATCTGCGCAGGGTCCGCATGCTTGCCCAGTTCGTCAAAGAGCATTTGGAAGCGGCCCACAAGTACCTGATCCCGGGTGATCTCGCCCCGCTCCAGGCGCTGCCAATGGAGTTTATTGATCTCGTGGTAGCGGTTCAGCACCGCGTCCGTAGGCTCCAGACCAAATTCCCGGAAGGTTTTTGCTATGGCCAGACGCTCTGCCTTGTGGAAATCCAGAATGGTGTCGTCCAGGTCCAGAAAAAGAAATTCAATCATTTCGCTGCCCTCCGGGAAGTAATCTCATTGGCGATCCGGGCAAATTCCGGAATGCCCAGAGTCTCGCCCCGGACGTTTTCCGGAAAGCCGCAGACCTTCAGAACATCCTCAATCCCGGCCTTTCCCAGCTCCGGGAACCCGGCGGTCAGACCGTTGGAGAGCTTTTTACGCCGCATGGCAAAGCTGGAACGGACGACGCGGAAGAAGGCCGCCTCATCGGTGACGCTCCAGGGACGTGCTGCCCGGCGGCGCAGCGTGATGACCGCGGAGGTCACCTTGGGCTGGGGCAGGAAGCAGTTGGGCGGAACGTCAAAGAGCAGCTCCGGCTCCGTATAATATTGGCAGAAGACGGAGAAAGCGCCATAATCTGCCGTGCCAGGGGCAGCGGCGATCCGCTGGGCGACCTCTTTCTGCACCATGACGGTGACGGTATCGAAGCAGTCCGCCTCCAGAAGAGCAGAGAGAATGGGGGTGGTGATGTAGTAGGGCAGGTTGGCGCAGGCCATGGGCCGCAGACCGGGGAATTTCTCAGCCACCAGAGCTGGAATATCCTGTTTCAGAATGTCGCCCCAGAGGATCTCCAGGTTGGAAAAATCGCCTACGGTCTGCTTCAGAATGGGTTCCAGACGGGTGTCCACCTCTACAGCGCAGACCTTCCCTGCCCGCAGGCAGAGCTGCTGGGTCAATGGCCCGATGCCGGGACCAATCTCCAGCACCCCGGCAGTTTCGTCCACGCCGGCCTCCTGGGCGATGGAGGCCGGCACCCAGGGAGCAATGAGAAAATTCTGCCCCTTGGCTTTGGAAAAATGGAAGCCATGCTGCGCCAGCAGCGGCTTCATGACCTGAATATCACAAACGTTGAGCATAGAGTCTCCTTACATCTATAGGAATCGTTGGCCTTCCCCTGGGGGAAGGTGGCAGGGCGAAGTCCTGACGGATGAGGGGCGGCGTGCAGAATCTGTGCAGAGAAATCCCCGCAATTATGTTCTTGAAATAGATCTTTCATGCTTAAGTACTGCCATACTTTACGTTGTACCGCCCCACATCAGTCTCGGCTGCGCCGAGCTAGCTTCTCCCAGGAGAAGCCTTTTCTTTTATTCTAACATATCCCCGGCTCGTTTTGCAACCGCTATCCCAGAAAATACACGGTGCATCTTCTCCTTCCAAAGGCGATGCACTGCTTATAGGTGGGCATGTACAGATCCATCCGGTCACCTTTGATGTCGCCGCCGCAGTCCTCGGCCTGGGCCAGACCGTAGACATAGCTGCCGTCGCTGGCCACGATGAACATTCTCGTGCCGTAGGGAATATACCGGGGATCTACGGCAACGGTGCCGTAGCGCACGGTGGTGCCGGTGGCGGTGGTGGTGGTGCAGCCCTCGTCCGTATGGGTGTAGGCTGTGGCTCGGACGTAGTCCACTTTGGTGTAGGTCAGCTTTTCTCCGGTGGGCAGCAGGATCACGCCGTCGCCGATCCGCAGCTCGCCGCTGCCGGCTTCCACTGCCGGACCGGAACCCAGAGCAATGAGGGCGTCACGGGCTGGGGAGGTCTGCTTTGTATCCAGAATTTCCCGGCCTGTTTCGATCCCGTTTACATAAGTTACCCGGGCCCTGCATTCCAGGGTACCGGCCCGGCCGGAAGCAAGTGTTTCCCGGACACCCTCCGGCAGCTCCGGAGCGTTCAGAATTTTGGTTTCGAAGGGTATTTCCCGGGTAAAGGTTTCCTCAAGATTTTCCACCTGGTCGATCCGCAGCTCCATGCCCCGCTGCAGCACAGTCTGAAGGGGATAGGAGAGCACATCGTTTTCCTGTAATACGATGCCCAGCCGTTTCAGCAGCTGCCGGACCGTTTCATCCTGGGAAACGACGATCTGGCTTTTTCCGTGGTATGTAAGGGTAACGGTGGGAGCCCGCCGGACGGTGATGGTGTCCGCTTCCAGGGTATAGCCGTCTGCCTCCGTCAGTTCTACCCCCGCAGCGCTCAGAGCCTCCCGGGCGGAGGTGGTGTAGAGGGTATAGGAAAAGGTCCGTCCGCCGTCGTTGATTACATAGGTGGTGGCGAACACATTCTGCACCATCACAGCCCCCAGAAACACCGCCGGCACCAACCCCGCCAGCAAGCCCCGCCTCCAGCGCACACAGACCACTCCTTACGGCACCGCAGTCTCTGTGTCTCCCGGACAAAAGCGCATCCGGACGGTTTCGCCAAATGATGGGCATATTATAAGAAATTTCCGGGAAAAGTCAAGAAAAAAGAAGGGCGGCAAAGAAAATCGAAACTTTTGAATTTGTATCGGGAACGGAAGAACACTGTCGGCTCGTGGAGACGCAAGACGGGAGCGGTGGAGAATCAAGGGAGAAGAGGGGGAAAAGGGGCGAAGGGTTTTTGAGAGGGAGCGGAGAATTCTGCTTTTGAAAAAGGAAAAGCCATTCAGCAAAAAACAAACATAGATTTTTGTTGATTTCTGCAACAGCTATGATATGATAATTTCATAGAAAATTATGATGTCCCCTGATGATAAAGTCCGTTTTATTGGACATGTAGTCGTTTATCCTATAACCAGAAACTGGAACAAGGAGGAGATGCCATGACACAGCAACCATATCTGGCACACATTGCTCCGGACGACCGGGAGCAAACGGTAGAGGAACATTGTCAGAATGCGGCGAAAATTGCTGAAGAGGCCTTGTTGCCCATAGGTCTGGGCAAAACCGCATATCTGGCTGGGCTTTTGCATGATACGGGTAAATTCAAAGAAGAATTCACGGTGTATTTGCAGAAAGCGGTCAGAGAAGAAAACGCCGTGCGGGGAAGCGTCAACCATACCTTTGCAGGTGTGCGCTATCTGCTGGAGCAGTGGCACGGCGCAGGGGAGGAATTTGATGAATCTGACCTGACGGCCGAACTGCTTGCATACGCCGTGGGCGGGCACCACGGCCTGTTCGACTGCATTGACCCGAACCGAAAATGCGGCTTCTTCTATCGAGAGACGAAGGAGGGGATTGGTTACGAAGAATCTATCGGTAATTTCCTGAGGTTTTGTGCCGACAAACAGAGCCTGGACGATCTGTTTGAGCAGTCAGTCCGGGAGATAACGCCGATTTTGGGAAAAATCAGCCAGCTTCCTCAATCGGATGTCTTGGCAGACGAAGAAGTAATGTTCTATATTGGCCTTTTGGCACGGATGCTGCTGTCTGCAGTCATAGAGGGAGACCGTACGGATACGGCGGCATTTATGAGCAAGACGGCCCGTCCGCAATACCCAAAGGATATGCGTCCGATTTGGGGTGAACGGTTGGCATTTTTGGAGCAGAAGCTATCTGAATTTCCTCATGAAAAGCCCATTGACCGGGCGAGACAGACAATTTCGGAGACTTGTGCAGCAGCAGGTATGCAACCCGGAGGAATTTTTCGACTGAACGTGCCTACTGGCGGAGGAAAGACCCTTTCTGGACTTCGGTTTGCACTGGTACATGGAAAAAGGTGGAATAAATCACGCATTATTTTTACGTCTCCGTTGCTGTCCATTTTGGACCAGAATGCGGAAATCATCCGTAGCTATGTGGGAGATGACAGCCTGATATTGGAGTTCCATTCCAACATGGCTGAACCGGAGGAGACACCGGAGCGTTTACAGGAATTGGAATTGCTGGCGGAGGATTTCAGGGCGCCGATTGTGATCACAACGCTGGTTCAGCTGCTGAATACCTGCTTCAGCGGAAAAACAGGGGCCATTCGGCGATTCCAGGCCCTGTGTAACAGCATTATCGTTATTGACGAGGTCCAAACGGTTCCGGGGAAAATGCTGACGCTGTTTAATCTTGCCGTTAATTTCCTCTCGGAGGTATGCGGGGCTACCGTCGTCCTCTGCTCGGCAACACAGCCCTGCCTGGAGCAGACCTGTCACCCGCTGTGGAAAAAGCCTGCGGAGATCGTCCCCTGGGACCCGCTGCTTTGGAATACCTTCAAACGTACGGAGATTCAGAACGCAGGCACCGCCCGCCTGGAGGAGATTCCGGAGCTGGTGGAATCGGCGCTGCGGGAATGCAGCAGCCTGCTGGTTGTATGCAATACAAAAGCAGAGGCAGCGTTCCTGTTTGAGGCGCTTAAGGATACAGAAACGCTTTGCTTTCACCTTTCGGCGGCCATGTGCATGGCCCACCGAAGACAGACGCTGAGCCGCCTGCAGACGGCTTTGGAGGATGATGATCCTCTGAGACCCAAGGTTGTCTGTATTTCCACACAGGTGATCGAGGCGGGGGTTGATATTTCGTTTCAGCAGGTGATTCGCTTTTCTGCCGGAATGGACAGCGTTGTTCAGTCAGCCGGACGGTGCAACCGGCACGCGGAGCAGAAAAGCCCTGCCCCGGTCCGAATTGTTCAGTGCGCGGACGAACGGCTTCGTTTTCTGGCGGATATTACCCGGGGGCAGACGGCAACCAATTCGCTGCTGGCCGTATTCCAAAAACGCCCACAGGAATTCCATGGGGATCTGGCATCAGATGAAGCGATTGCTTACTATTACTGCAGACTCTACCGGGAAATGAATCCCGGCTTTCAGGATGACATGACCGCGGAACATGGGACGATTTATAGCCTACTGGCAGATAATCCTCGATATGCGGACCGGAACTGCGCTCAAGTAGACAGCTTTTTCCTGCGTCAGGCGTTTCAGACGGCTGGACATCTGTTTCAGGTGTTTGACGAGGATACAACTGAAGTCCTTGTTCCCTATGGAAAGGGACGCGAGCTTCGGGAAACCTTGCTGACACAGCTGCAGGATTATGGCCCAAAGAACTGGAAAACAATTGGTCAATGTCTGCGGGAGGCCAAAGGCTACAGTATTTCCGTTTATCACTACCAGTGGGAGCAGTTGCAGCAGCTTGGTGCGGTGACATCCCTACTGGAGAACAGCATTCACATTTTAAGCGACGGTTTTTATGACGACCAGACAGGCTTTTCCATTCAAACCGGCATAAGCGGTTTTCAGGAGGTGTAATTTTGAAAACAAAACATCCAAACATTGTAGAATTCGAAGTAAGCGGCGACTATGCACTGTTTTCTGACCCGATTATGCGGTTGGGTGGAGAAAAATGCAGCTATCAGGTACCCACTTACGAAGCACTGAAGGGCATCCTTTCATCCATATACTGGAAACCAACGTTCATATGGCGGATCCTGGATGTACGGGTGATGAATCCCATCCAGACCGAGGTGAAGGGAATTCGCCCCATCAAGTACGGCGGGGGAAACGAACTGGCGTACTATACCTATCTGAAAAATTGCCGCTACCAGGTGCGGGCCTGCTTTGAGTGGAACGATAACCGCCCGGAGCTGATCGCGGACAGGAACGAAAACAAGCACCACTGCATTGCCAGACGGATGATTGAAAAAGGCGGGCGCAGAGATGTTTTTCTTGGGACAAGGGAATGCCAGGGCTATGTGGAGCCCTGTGTATTCGGAAGCGGCCAGGGGGCGTATGACGGTTTGCCGGAATTGAGCTTTGGCCTCATGTACCACGGAATAACTTATCCGGATGAGGCCTATTCCGAGCAGACCCGCGGACGGATGACGGCACGGTTCTGGTACCCAATCATGCGCAACGGTGTGATTCACTTTTTGCAGCCGGAGGAATGCCCCGGACAGAAGCCTCTGCGGGAGATGCGGATGAAGGAATTTTCTCAGGAGCACGGTAATTTCTCCGGCTTACGGGAATTTGGGGAGGTGGAGTAAATGGGGCTGATAGAGCAGGCCTACGAAACCTACTGCGCAATGGAAAAGCAATACGTGGGTGTTTATAGCGAGAAGGGGGAACCACTGGTTCCGATTTCGCATCAGATTGTAAAGGCAGATATTGAGATCACATTGGATGAAGCCGGGAATTTCCTAAATGCCCGTGAGGCAGCCGCGGAAGACGCCAAAATTATTGTGCCGGTAACAGAGAAATCCGCCGGAAGAACCGGTGACACTATCTGTGCGCATCCTCTGTGTGACCAGGTTCGGTTTTTGACGCCCCAATATCCACAAAAGTATGCAGCCTATCTGACACAGCTGCACCAATGGGAGAATTCAGCCTACAGCCATCCAAAGCTCCATGCAATTGCGCGTTATGTGGAAAGGGGAACCGTTTTGCAGGACATTGCGGATGCCGGACTGATTAAGATAAACGCGGATGGTTTCCCTGCAAGCAAACCGCAAGAAAAGCTGGTTGTGTGCTGGCGTGTGGAATCCGGTGAGACGGACGATGTTTCAGCCTGCTGGAAGGATAGAAGCCTGTTTCAGGCGTTTATTGACTACTATGCCTCCACTAAGCAGGAGAAACCGGTGTTCTGCATGGTTTCCGGCACAAATGCCATCCCGGCGACCCAGCATCCAAAAAAGATTGTGACGGCAAATTCCTGCGCCAATGCAAAGTTGGTTTCTGCCAACGATACCAGCGGATTCACTTACCGAGGGCGGTTTACGACAGATGCCCAGGCAATGACTATGGGATATGAAGCCTCCCAGAAAATTCACAATGCAATTCACTGGCTGGCCGCAAATCAGGGCGTTCCCATTGGCAACAGAACATTTTTGTGTTGGAATCCCAAGGGAATTGAACTGCCGAAACCGAGAGCTGCGTTTCTGCGGGGAAATGGAGGAACGCAGGTCAAATACTCCGATTATCGAAAGGCTCTTTCCGAAACCCTACGGGGGTGGAAAAACACCATACCGTCGGACGAAAAAGCAATTGTAACGGCCTTTGCAGCGGCGACATCAGGGCGGCTTGCCGTAACCTATTACAGCGAGCTTATGGCGCAGGATTTTGTGGAGCGGCTTTGTAACTGGGATGATATTTGCTGCTGGCATAATGGACCCTACGGGATTCAGTCGCCATCGCTCTCTCAGATTGTTGACTGCGCTTTCGGGACAGTGCGGAAAAGCGGAGAAAAGACAATCCTGGAAACAGATGACCGGGTAAAAGGCCAGCAGCTTCAGAGGATGCTCAGTTGCCGGGTGGACAAGCAGAAAATACCATTGGATATTCGGCGTGCTGTGGCGGGGAAGGCTTCTAATCTGCAGATTATGGATGCGGCGCTTCGGGAAAAAGTCCTTTCCACCGCTTGTGCGGTGATTCGGAAATATTATTACGATTGGTATCAGGAGGAATGGAATATGGCATTGGAGCCGGAGAAAAAAGACATTAGCTACCAATACGGAAGACTGCTGGCTGTCTTTGAAAAAATTGAGCGGGATACTTATGATAAAAACGAGGGCAGAGAACCCAATGCAATCCGGATGCAGTCCGTACTTGCAAAACGGCCCCAGTACGCAAGCTGCATTGTTTGGGAGCAGCTGAAAAAGGCTTATTATCCCAAACTCAAACCCAATGCACGGGGGTATTACGACCGCTTGGTCGGCCAGATCATTGCGCAGATTTCGGATTTCCCGGATGGAGTGCAGAACAAGGCACTGGGGGATACATATTTGATGGGATATTACCTGCAGCGCAACGCACTCTATACGTCCAATACGTCCGGCACAGGCAGCGCAGATCATACAGAAAACACATCCGATACTGAAAACACGGACAATTGTCAGGAGGAAGAATAATGAGCACTTTGAAAAACAAGATTGATTTTGTAGCACTGGTTTCCGTCACACGCGCCAATGGCAACGGCGATCCCCTGAATGGCAACCGTCCCCGGACGGACCTGAACGGTTTTGGAGAGATTTCAGATGTGTGCATTAAGCGGAAGATTCGCAATCGGATGCAGGATTTGGGGAATGCTATTTTTGTCCAGTCGGAGGACCGCCGTAACGATGAGTTTGATTCCTTGAAAAGCCGAGCGGATGCTATGCTGCCTGGAAATTTGAGCCCAGATACGTTTTACAAGACTGCTTGTGAAACCTGGCTGGACGTACGAACATTTGGACAGGTTTTTGCCTACTCGTCCGGAAAGGGTGACAAAAAAGGAAAGGGCGGTAAAAAGACAGAGGGAGAAGACAATGAGAAGGGTGTTTCGATTGGCGTGAGGGGACCGGTATCCATTCACCAGGCCATCAGCGCTTCGCCTGTGGATATTGAATCTTTGCAGATTACCAAGAGTGTGAGTGGCGAGAAAAAGGACGGCAACCGTGGCTCTGATACTATGGGAACGAAGCATTTTGTCCGGTTTGGTCTGTATGAAATCAAGGGTTCTATCAATGTTCAGCTGGCGGAGAAAACAGGCTTCAGCCAGGAAGATGCCGAAACGGTCAAGGAATGCTTGCGCACGCTCTTTGTTAACGACGCTTCTTCGGCCAGACCGGAGGGCTCCATGGAGGTTGTGAAGCTGTTCTGGTGGCAGCACAACTGTAAGGATGGACAGTACTCCTCCGCAAAGGTTCATCGCTCCGTGAAGGTTGCGCAGAAAGACCCGGGCGCTATGCCTGCCAGCGTGGATGACTACGTAATTACGCTGGAGCCGCTGCCTGGCCTGGAACCTGAAATTATCGATGGAATATAAAGAAGAGGACTTTCTGCAGCTTTCCGGCTTGCAGCACTACCGGTTCTGCAAGCGAAGGTGGGCCCTCATCCACATTGAGCATCTATGGGCGGAGAATTTCCGGACTGTCGACGGGGCGGTGTTCCACGAGAATGCCCACGATACCACTTATCGGGAGAGTCGAGGAGACCTGGTCGTCACCCGGGGAGTCAACGTCTTTTCCCGGAGCCTTGGCGTGTCCGGCCAGTGTGATGTGGTGGAGTACCGCCGGGGAGAAGTCGGGATTCCGCTGGCGGGGAAGGAGGGACTCTGGCAGCCCTACCCCGTGGAGTACAAGCGGGGGAAACCTCGGGAGGACACAGGAGATGCATTGCAGCTCTGTGGCCAGGCTATGTGCCTGGAGGGGATGCTGTGCTGCGAGATTCCGGAGGGCGCACTGTACTATGGAGAGATCCGGCATCGGCAGCCCGTGGCATTCACTCCGGAGCTCCGCGGGCAGGTCACGGAGCTGCTGGAGCAGATGCACGCCCTTTACTGCCGTGGGTATACCCCAAAGATCAAGCCTACCAAGGGCTGCAATGCCTGCTCTCTGAAGGACCTGTGCCTGCCCAAAATGAACCGCGCAGGGTCTGTGGAGGCATACCTGAAGCGAATGGAGGCACTGCCATGAGGAAAATGCTCAACACCCTGTTTGTCCTGACGGAGGACAGCTATCTGACACTGGACGGGGAAAATGTGGTCGTCCGGCAGGGAGAAACGGAGAAGGGGCGATTCCCCTTGCATACGCTGGAGGGCATTTGCACCTTCGCCTATCCGGGGGCCAGTCCGGCCCTGATGGGTGCCTGCTGCGAACGGGGAATCAACCTGCGGTTCCACAGCCCAAGAGGCCGCTTTCTGGCCAGAGTCAGCGGGACCTCCAACGGAAATGTGCTGCTGCGGCGCACCCAATACCGGGTGGCCGACGACCCGGACCGCCGGGTGCTGTTCGCCCGGAATATGATCCTTGGCAAGGTCTATAATGGCCGCTGGGCTGTGCACAGGACACTGCGGGATCACGGCATGCGGCTGAATCGGGAGAAATTGGAAGCCGTCTGCGAAACCATGCGCGCCTGCCAGGAATCCATCACCCAGGCCCCGGATGACGATACCCTGCGGGGGCTGGAGGGTGTGGCGGCCGCTGCCTATTTCTCTGTTTTGGATGACCGAATTCTGGGAGATAAGAATACCTTCTATTTCCACGGCCGCAGCCGCCGTCCGCCTATGGACCCGATGAATGCGTTGCTGTCCTTTGCTTACAGTCTGCTGGCCAGCGACTGTACTGCGGCGCTGGAATCCGTGGGACTGGATGCCTATGTTGGATTTCTGCATACGGATCGTCCGGGCCGGGCGTCTCTGGCACTGGACCTGATGGAAGAACTGCGGCCCTGCCTTGCGGATCGTTTCGTCCTCAGCCTTGTGAACAACCGAAAGCTGAATCCGAAGGACTTCCAATTTGAAGAAAGCGGCAGCGTCCTGCTGACGGACGAAGCCCGCCGGAAGTTCCTGCGGGCATGGCAGGAAAACAAACAGGAGACGTTGACCCATCCATATCTCCAGGAAAAGATTCCCTGGGGCCTGGTGCCCTATGTCCAGGCACTGCTTCTGGCGCGATGCCTGCGTGGAGATCTGGACGGATATCCGCCCTTTTTATGGAAGTGAAGTATGCTTGTACTGATCAGCTATGATGTGAACACCGAGGATGCCGCGGGACGGCGCAGACTGCGAAGAATTGCGAAACAGTGTCTGAACTATGGCCAAAGGGTCCAGAACAGCGTCTTTGAATGCTCGCTGGACGCGGCGCAGCTCCGTGCGCTGGAAGCCAAGCTTGTTGCCGAAATGGACCAGGAAAAAGACAGCCTGCGGTTCTATAACCTTGGAAACCATTATACGGAAAAGGTCCGCCACTACGGCGTAAAACCGGGGTACGACCCCTCTGAGCCCCTAATCCTGTAACGCCTGTGCGAACCCAAAGCGCCCACACAAGCCCCGGTACCTTCGCACCGGGATTTGGGGCGAAAACCAATGCCTTATCCACCTCAGCCGGGGCTGGATAAGAGAGAACTCTTCAGAAATGAAGGTAATTTGCGCAAATGCACAAAAATGCAGCCGCATTTTTGTCAACATTTGCTGTCGGCCCCCACACGGGGGCCGTGGATTGAAATCGCCCGGATATAGACCTTCTGGCGGCCGTAGGCCGTCGGCCCCCACACGGGGGCCGTGGATTGAAATAGCACTATGTAGTCCCGCAGCACGATGATCTTCGTCGGCCCCCACACGGGGGCCGTGGATTGAAATAACACGGACAACTTCGGCAAGAACATGGCGGCCTCGTCGGCCCCCACACGGGGGCCGTGGATTGAAATCATAGGCTGGCCGTTTTCGTCCAGGCCGAGGGCGTGTCGGCCCCCACACGGGGGCCGTGGATTGAAATCTTTACAAGTGCAGGATCGCTCTGATCGCTGCCTGTCGGCCCCCACACGGGGGCCGTGGATTGAAATCAGAAGGTGCAGATCTGCAACATCCAGCTGGACGAGTCGGCCCCCACACGGGGGCCGTGGATTGAAATCATGGCTGCGGCGAAGGCTGCCTGGGACAACTTCGTCGGCCCCCACACGGGGGCCGTGGATTGAAATTGGAGAAGATCCGGAAGATCGTCGAACAGCTCGGGTCGGCCCCCACACGGGGGCCGTGGATTGAAATCACGGGCTTCTCTGTCTGGTGGTGCTTCTGCTTAGGTCGGCCCCCACACGGGGGCCGTGGATTGAAATCCCGAGTGGGACGGCGTGCCGAGAGTGGACACGCGCGTCGGCCCCCACACGGGGGCCGTGGATTGAAATGACCAGTGTGGTCGCTGTGTAGGCGATCAGCTCGAGTCGGCCCCCACACGGGGGCCGTGGATTGAAATGATCCCACTGGGAGCGAAGATCCAGGACGACCGGAGTCGGCCCCCACACGGGGGCCGTGGATTGAAATTGATGTACGACGAGCGCGAGGGTCAGGTCATCGACTAGTCGGCCCCCACACGGGGGCCGTGGATTGAAATAGTGCCGGAGTGTTCCGTGTTGACGCCCTGGGAGAGTCGGCCCCCACACGGGGGCCGTGGATTGAAATCTCTGTTAGCGATGCGAAAAACGCCAGCCTGCCCAGTCGGCCCCCACACGGGGGCCGTGGATTGAAATCTTTCGATTTCTCCGTGCTGCGCAGTGTCCGGCGTCGTCGGCCCCCACACGGGGGCCGTGGATTGAAATCGCCTTGCTCACGCAGCTCCACGCCTCTTTCTGGGCGTCGGCCCCCACACGGGGGCCGTGGATTGAAATCGGGCGACTTCTGCGGGCATCATCACCCGGGCAGAGTCGGCCCCCACACGGGGGCCGTGGATTGAAATAAAACGCCCCCGCAGCGTTTGCCGCGGGGGCTACGTCGGCCCCCACACGGGGGCCGTGGATTGAAATCGGGTAACGTTTTGGGCAAACTGCCGAAATTGCGGTCGGCCCCCACACGGGGGCCGTGGATTGAAATTTCCAGCGGCACGGCCAAGATCACCGCCGTGCTGTAGTCGGCCCCACACGGGGGCCGTGGATTGAAATTTCCAAGCGCACAAGGGATAGCCCATGTAATCGGGTCGGCCCCCACACGGGGGCCGTGGATTGAAATTGATAAGCCTGCTTTGTATGGTGACTTTACTGGGTCGGCCCCCACACGGGGGCCGTGGATTGAAATATTAATGCTTGTGCCTTTGCCGGGTCTGTGATTGTCGGCCCCCACACGGGGGCCGTGGATTGAAATTGGGAAAAAGCAAATCCTACCCTGCCCTACGGCAGTCGGCCCCCACACGGGGGCCGTGGATTGAAATCACGGTGTACCGGTATGAATCCGGCAGCATTACGTCGGCCCCCACACGGGGGCCGTGGATTGAAATAATCTCGGACAGGGCGGCTTCGTACTCCGCATTCTGGTCGGCCCCCACACGGGGGCCGTGGATTGAAATTTCGACGCGCCGCCGGATCCTGACGTGCTGGCAGTCGGCCCCCACACGGGGGCCGTGGGAGGCCTTTGTGCGGCCTGCCAACTATGATTTGACATCCGATAAAAGAATACTGAATTCACTGGACAATGGCCGGATCATATGCTATACTAAAAGCAAAAACGGAAGAAAGAGGGCCCCTTGTATGCCAAAAGTTGTTTTTCAAATCGA
>Ga0129316_1000314_pt1 | contig 29703 bp, 33 predicted proteins | sample Cm1ome_2_FD_94429 | JGI IMG/M metagenome (GOLD analysis project Ga0129316, IMG submission 94429) | Eastern black-and-white colobus group fecal microbial communities from Wisconsin, USA - Cm1022B metagenome | ecosystem: Host-associated > Mammals > Digestive system > Large intestine > Fecal...
TAGGTCGACCACAAAATTTGTACTAGCCCGACCCACATATTGTAATAGGTTTACCCACAACTACGGACTAGGTCGACCCACACTCATGTAACAGCCCAACCCCAAAATTTGGACCAATGCCAATTTATTGAAGCAAATCATTAAAGTATTTCCCGGGAAATAGTTAAGCATTTCTTTCGTGACGCAGATATACGGTGCAGCTGACGATCAAAAGCATGGTGCCAGCAACAAAAAATAAGCTTTTTAAAGGAAAATATGTAGCGATAGTTCCGCCAAGCAACGGGCCTACCATACTGCCAAATTGCTGCGCGCTGAACATAAAACCGAAGGCGCGTCCTCGTTGGTTGGCATTAGTATTGCTGGCCAAAACCGCCGAAAGTGAAGGCTGAATACCGGCACAGCAAAGTCCGTAAGTAAAATTAGTGATGCAGAACAGCGTCATAGTATTGGGCAGTGCCACAATAAAATTCATAATACCGGCCGACAGCGCCGCGAAGCACAGGCTGCGATAAAAGCCGTGCCGCTGGCCGAAGCGTCCCCAGCTGGGAGCAGTAATGGCGCTGGCAATGCCTACAAGACTAAAAACGAAGCCCGAAAGAAAAATTAAATTGCCCTCGCCGTGATTTATTTCGCTGACATACAAGGTTAAAATTGGCTGAATAAGCAAAATTACCATTTGCGCTATGGCGGCGTAAATCAAAACCTCCCTTATAGGCGGTTGTTTTAAAAGCTGCGCCTGCGGTTTATTTTGAATTTGTTTGGGCTCAGCACGATGAGGCTCCGGAATATAAAAGAAAAAGATGAGCGTAATCAGCGTCAGCAGCGTTCCTGCCACAAAAAAGCTGCTGCGCATACCAAAAAGCGAAGCTAGGCTGCCGCCGATTAAAGGACCGATAACATTGCCGCAGGTTAAGCCAGCCTGCAAAATTCCTAAGCTGACGCCCAGCTTATCAATAGGGACGAGACTGGTGGCAATTGCCAGACAGACGCTCCACAGTCCTGCCGCAAAGCCCTGAATAACGCGCACGCCAAACATTTGCTCCGGGCTGGTGACTATACCTCCTAAAAAATAAGAAATAGCCAGACCGGCTCCGGCGCGCATAGCCATCATTTTTTTGCCTTTAGTATCTGCCATTTTGCCCCAAATGGGTGCCATAATGCCACCGATTAAAAAGGTGATGGAAAAAATAGCGCCGTTCCACATTTTTACGGCGTCCAAGCTGACGCCCAGCTCGTTCATAAGATACATGGGCAAAAACGGTATCAGCATGGTATAGCCTGCGGACATCATTACTACATTGGCTGTAAGAATCGCCAAAATTATTTTCCAGTTTTTCATCAAACGCCTCCAACGCAGATAAATTACGGGCAGTACCGATAACTATCTTGATACTGCCGGTTAATTTTTAAACGGACAATATTATTACAAAGGTTATTCTTCGTCCTCTTCCCATTCTTCGCTGTTTTCATTGTAATAGTAAATGCCGTCCTTATAAATTAGTTCGTCAATAGTATATTTGTCCCAAATTACACCGCCATAGGGCGCGGGACCGTAAGGGCCGTCAATAATATCGCCAACCTGAAAAGAGGACAGCATACTTTTCACTTCCGGCTCCTCATTTTCTTGCGCAGAATTTAGCGGCGGTTGTTCTTGTTCGTTTATTGGTTTGTCAGGCGCTTTAATATTAGGCGGGGTGAACAGGAACTTTAAAAGCGCGCCAAGTATAACCGCTATCAAAATATGGCCGTTAAAAGCTAAATAGAAAATGAAAAATAAAGCAAGCCACGGGGCGAGTGCAGATAACATAATAAAATCTCCTATTGCATAGCTATAGAAAAATCATAGACTCTATAACTGCAATTATAGCAAAAATTTAGGCTGCTGCGCATAAAATAAGCAAAAAATTTTTGGTGTGCGCTGCTGATGTAAATTTAACATAGTTTTTGTATTTTTTGTAATAAAATAGGCAGTACCAATAACTGCATTGATACTGCCTTTGATTTTTAAGCTGTTGGCTGTGATATAATTGTCAGCTTAAAGTTTTACGTCCAAGGAAGCGCTGACGCCGACGCCTTGAATACGATTAACGTTTTTATAGTCAACTTTGTCTACGGGAATTAAAATTTTCGCTCTGATACCTAAAATAGTTTGTTCAATAATCAGCGCAGCTTTAACTTGGTCAACTTTTTCCTGCGGGCCGCTGACCTGCGCTGCTCCGGCGCGGCTGCCGTCGCCAACGGAAACAATGGGGACTACCTTCGTTGCGTCCGTACTGCTGACACCGTATTTTGCTGTTACAGCGTTAATGCCGTCGTTGAGAGGTCCGGCCGTAGCGTCAACAGCGTAGCCGATTACGCCGCCCTTGATTACCTTATCTAAAATGCCTGCCTGCGCAGGCGCCATGCCGTTGCCTAAAATAAAACCTGCGACCAGTGCCGCGATAATCCATTTTTTACTCTGCATAGAGAAAACCTCCTTTAGCGTAAGTATTATTTTGCTTCTACAATTTAATTCTACACTAAATGCCAAAAGCCTTGCGGAGGAGATGTGAAATTATCATGAAAAATTTATTTATTCGCCATCATTAAGCCGCTGTCCTGCACTCTGATGGGAATTTGCAAAATTTGTCCGGGATAAATATAAGCGTTTTGAATATTATTGGCTTTCACAATGCGGTCAACAACTACGCGTACATCTTCTTTGCGTTCTGTATGACGCGCTGCTATTTCCCACAAAGTATCGCCTTGAGCAACCGCTACTCTATGATTGCGGTATACAGCAGGTTCTGCGAACACACTGCCAGCTGCCGCATAAATAACACAGGTAATTGCCAGTACGTATAAAATAGCTTTCATATTTATCACCGCCTAAGTAAATCTTTGTTTGATTATATGATATTACTAACGGCGAAATTTGTCAACATATTTTTAAAAATATGTTCGCATTAAATTGTAAAAGCCAAAGAATGATTTGCGGTTCACTTTTTGTTCGCACAATATATAATAAATTTGATAAGATTTTTCCGTAAATTGTCTATATCTAGTTTGCAAAAAAATACCGAAGCCTGCGCTCCGGTATTTTGATTTAGTTTTTATTTTTTTTGTTTTCTTCCAGCTTGCGCTTCATCCAGTCAATCATAGCCAGCTTACCAAAATCGTGCCAGGTTTCGCATTCGCTGTTTTTGGCGATATAGGCGTTCCATTTTTCTTGGTTGACGTTTTCGACTTCCAATAAATTCATAATGCCAAAGCCGCTGCGCCAAATCATATCGTCCATGGAAGTAAATTTACTGTTTTCCTTTAAAAATTCCGGGTTGAATAATTCTTGGAAGGTGATTTTGCTCATCATTTGTCCCAGCTCTTTATCAGAAGTAAATTTTGCCAAATAACCTTTAAAAGTTTTATCTAATTCTTTACTATTCATTTTGCAGCCTCCAAATTGTAGTATATTGGTATTTTATCACAAATTCTTGGATAATGGCAGTGCAGAACAAAATTTATTTATGAATTACAGCTAAAGATGTAAATTATATGTAACAGCGGCGCATCTGTGGGGAGAATTTGTTGAATTCATAGTGAATTCATAGTAAAATAAAAGCGTTAAGAAAGGTTGTGACTGATATGAAAATTTCTACCAAAGGACGCTATGCACTGCGTTTGATGCTGGATATGGCAATGAACGACAACGGTGGTTTTATTCCTTTGAAAGCAATCGCCCAAAGGCAGGAAATTTCGGATAAATATTTAGAACAGATTATTCATCAGCTGAGCAAGGGCGGCTTTGTGGTAAGCGCCCGCGGCGCGCAGGGCGGCTATCGTCTGCTGCGTAAGCCGGAAGAATATACCGTGGGGGAAATTCTGCGGCTGGTGGAGGGAAGCTTGGCGCCGGTTTCTTGCTTGGACTGCGCAACTCCTTGTGAAAAAATAGAATCCTGTTTGACGATTGGCTTGTATAAAAAAATACAAAAGGCTATTGATGAAGTGGTGGACAACACTTCTTTGGCAGATATTATTAATGATTACCGCGACAGTCATCCTGCCGTTTGCGTTAAGGAGATGGACGTAAAATGAAAATAGCACAGCATTTAACTGATTTAATCGGCAATACGCCGCTTTTGGAGCTGAAAAATTATCGTCAGGCTTTAAAATTGCCGGCGACCGTAATCGCCAAATTGGAAAGCTTTAATCCTGCCGGCAGCGCCAAGGACAGAATTGCTTTTGCCATGATTAAGGATGCAGAGGAGAAAGGCATTTTGTATCCCGACAGTACGATTATTGAGCCGACCAGCGGCAACACCGGCATTGGCTTGGCTTCTGTGGCAGCGGCTAAAGGCTACAAAGCTATTTTGACTATGCCTGATACAATGAGCCTGGAACGGCGTAATCTGCTGCGCGCTTACGGAGCGCAGCTTATTTTGACGCCCGGCGCTTTGGGGATGCAGGGAGCGATTGCAAAGGCTGACGAGCTTGCCGCAAGTATTCCGCATTCTTTTATTCCCGGACAATTCGATAATCCTTCAGTGCTTGCGGCGCATTACCGCACAACGGGTCCGGAAATTTGGCGCGATACTGACGGCAGAGTTGACGCTTACGTTGCAGGCGTCGGCACCGGCGGCAGCTTGTGCGGAGCAGGAAAATATTTGAAAGAAAAAAATTCCGCTATTAAGGTTTTCGCCGTTGAGCCGGACGCTTCGCCGGTTTTGAACGGCGGACAGGCCGCTCCGCATAAGCTGCAGGGAATTGGCGCGAATTTTATTCCCGCTAATTATGATGCCGCTGTTGTGGACGAGGTTTTAGATATTGACGCGGAAAATTCCTACAAAACCTGCCGGCTTTTAGTTAAGCACGAGGGACTTTTAGTAGGTATTTCCAGCGGCGCAGCGGTTTATGCGGCTACGCTGTTGGCGCAGAGACAGGAATTCGCCGATAAAATTATCGTAGTCTTGCTGCCAGATACAGGCGAACGCTATTTATCTACGCCGGGATTTATTGCTGAATAAAAGTTTTTGACGGTAAAATTTTTCGGAGGGAGTACGATTAAAATGATGACAAGAGAAGAAGCATGGAATTTATTGACAGAATATAATAAGGAGTCCTTTCATCTGCGCCACGCTCTGACCGTAGAGGGCATCATGCGTTATTTTGCCAAGGATTTAGGATATGAAAACGAAATTGACTATTGGGGAATTGTCGGTCTGCTGCACGATCTTGATTTTGAGCAGTATCCCGAAGAGCATTGCGTAAAATCGCAGGAGCTGATGCGCGCACACGGCGTAGATGAAAATATTATCCGTTCTACTGCCAGTCACGGCTGGGGTATGACAGGCACCCAATATAAGCCGGAACACCAAATGGAAAAGGTGATGTTTGCCATTGACGAGCTTTCCGGACTTATCGGCGCCGCTGCGCTTATGCGTCCGTCTAAAAGCGTGCAGGACATGGAGCTTAAATCTTTAAAAAAGAAATTTAAGGATAAAAAATTTGCTGCCGGCTGCAGCCGCGACGTGATTAAGCTGGGCGCAGAAAATTTAGGCTGGGAGCTGGACGAGCTGCTGGAAAAAACTATGGCGGCTATGCGCGCTGACGAAGAAGCAATCAACGCCGCCTGCGAAGCTTTATGAAAACTGTAAAGTTTTTGGCGCTGCTGCTTAGCTGCGCCTGTCTGCTGGGCGCTGTGCCGGAAAATTTTGGCACAGCTTGGGCGGCTATGCCCGACCAAGTGTGGCAGGATTATCAAAAACAGCCTGACGTATCTACCAACCCCCATAAAAGCACCGCGCCAAAACCGGCGCTGCATATAACAGTGGAAGATAAAACCGGACGCGCTGCTGTGCCGACCACGCCGGAGCAAGCCAAAGAAAAAGCAGAAGCTTCTGCGGCGGAAGCTACGGTAAAAGTTGAAGAACCGCAGCAAAAAGCCGCTGAAAATACGGTGGAAATAGCTGCTGAAAATGCGGCGGCAGCGAGCGTAACAACGCCGCCCAAAGTAAGCAACGTGCCTGTCAACGCAAAGCCCAAGCCTAAGCGCCGGCTGGTAAAAAATCCGCCGCTGCCTAAAGCGTATATGCGCATGCCGCAGGCCGGTGATTTTGTGAGCGTAAGTTCGGTTGCCGGCGGCTACAGTTTATTGCTGCCTAAAGCTTTTGGCGCAGACCCGCTGGCAGATTTACCGGGAGTTAAGGATATAATGCTCACGCGCATAGCCGATAATAATTTGCTGTGTGCTGCAACTACCTTAGCGGCAGATACTACCGATAATAAAAATTATCTGCCTGATTACGCAGGCGAGGGCAAAAAGGTATTGCTGCGCTGGCAGCACGGCGTAAATTTTATTTGGGACTGCTGCTTGAGCAAGCACGTTGATTTTTACGGCGAAAAGCTGCTGCTTGAGGCGGGTGCCGAGCAAAGCGGCAAAGCCTACCGGCTTTTATATGTATTGCCTAAAGCGTCGCTGAAAACCTATCTGCCGCAAGCGCTGCAATCGCTGGACAGCTTTGCGTTAGCTGAATAATGTCCAAAGCTGTTATTAAAAAAATTTTAAGGAGGTGCGGCCATGCCTTATGTAAATATTAAAATTACCCGCGAAGGCAATGTTACGCCGGAACAAAAGCGTCAGCTCATTGAAGGCGCAACCAATCTGCTCCATGATGTTTTAGGAAAAAATAAAGCTACTACGGTAGTGGTTATTGATGAAGTAGATACGGATAACTGGGGAATTGGCGGCGTGACGGTAACTGAAATCCGCAAGCAGAAAAAATAAATTTATTTTCGTTTTGCAAAATAAAAACAGGTCAGAATATTATCTTTAGTGATGATATTCTGACCTGTTTATTTTTATTCAGCTAAAATTATCCTTAGCCAATTTCGCGTTCTTTTTCGGTGCCGCGGACGTTGAGCGGACGATTTTTTTCGTCGACCATAACGACTTTAGGCTCAAAAGTTTTGGCTTCTTTTTCGTCCATCATAGCATAGCCGATAATGATAACCGTATCGCCGACTAAAACTTTGCGGGCAGCCGCACCGTTCAGGCAGATTACGCCGCTGTCGTATTCTCCGGCAATAACGTAGGTTTCCAAACGGTTGCCGTTGTTGTTGTCTACAATCTGTACGCGTTCGCCGGGAAGAATACCGGACAGCTCCAAAAGATGGCTGTCAATGGTGATGCTACCCATGTATTCTAAATTAGCTTCGGTGACGGTGGCGCGGTGGATTTTACCGTGAAACATATTATAAAGCATTATTTTTCCTCCAAAACAATATTATCAATCAGGCGGGTAGTGCCAAATTTTACGGCTACGGCCAACAGATTGCTGCCGCTCAAGGGGGATGTTACCGGTTTTAATTCCGGCAGAGCGTAAATTTCTACATAATCAATATTGGACATGGATTCTTTTTGAATATCAGCGGTTACGGCAGCGGTAATTTTGGCTGCGTCGCGCTCGCCTGCTTCATATAAAGCTTGGGCAGCTTTCAGGCTGTGGCTTAATACTAAAGCGGCGGTATGTTCTTCGGCGCTCAAATAAGTATTTCGGGAGCTTTTGGCCAAGCCGTCGGCTTCGCGCACGATAGGCATAACGCGTAATTGCAGATTAAAGAATAAATCTTTCACCATGCGTTTTAAAACTTCTACTTGCTGCGCGTCTTTTTGACCGAAATATGCGCGGTCGGGCTGAGCTAAATTAAATAATTTGGTAACTACGGTGGTTACGCCGCGGAAATGGATAGGACGGGTGCGGCCGCACAGCACTTTGGTAATTTCGCCCGTAACTTCTACCCAAGTTGCGTCTTCGCTGGGATACATTTCTTTGGGAGAAGGAGCGAATACTACATTGGCGCCCATTTTTTCGGCTAATTTGCAGTCGGCTTCTAAAGTGCGCGGATAAGCGTCCAAATCTTCGTTAGGGCCGAATTGGGTGGGGTTGACAAAAACGCTGACTACTACAAAGTCATTCTCGCGATTGGCAGCGCTGATTAAAGAAGCGTGACCCTCGTGCAAAGCGCCCATCGTAGGAACGAGACCGATGGTTAAACCTTGAGCTTTAGCTGCGGCAACTTCTTCGCGCAGCTCTGCGACAGTGTGAACTAATTTCATTTTACTTTTACCTCGCTTTGAAAATAACTTAATAAAGCTTTTCTAAAACAGCATCATCTATTTTAAAAGTATGCTCGGGAGCCGGGAAGCTTCTGCTTTTACATTCGGCAATATAAGCTTTAACCGCTTCCACGGTAACGTCGTGGAGATTGGCATACTTTTTCACAAATTTAGGGCAGAAACCATTGGAAACGCCTAAAAGGTCGTTGCAAACCAATACCTGGCCGTCGCAGCCGTTACCGGCGCCAATGCCGATGGTGGCCATAGTTTTTAATTCCGCAGTAACTTTGGCGGCTAATTTTGCGGGTACGCATTCTAAAACGCAGGCGAAAGCGCCGGCAGCTTCTAAAGCTTTGGCATCCTCAATCATTTTTTGCGCCGCTTCGATATCCTTGCCCTGCACTTTAAAACCTCCCAGCTGATTTACGGATTGGGGAGTGAGACCAATGTGAGCGCAGACGGGAATACCGGCAGCGGTTAATTTTTTTACTAGAGGAGCAACCTCTGCGCCGCCCTCCAGCTTGACTGCGGTGCAGCCTGTTTCTTTTAAAAAGCGGGCCGCGTTATACATAGCGTCGATGTCGCTGGCCTGGTAGCTCATAAAAGGCATATCCCCGACTACTAAAGCCGTGCTGTTGCCGCGCATAACGGCTTTAGTGTGGTGAATCATTTCGTCCATGGTTACCGGAACAGTGGAGTTATATCCTAAAACTACATTGCCTAAAGAATCGCCTACTAAAATCATGTCTACGCCTGCTTCGTTAACATTGCGTGCCATAGCTACGTCATAGGCAGTAATCATAACGATTGGTTCGCCTTTTTGTTTCATTTCTTTAATAGTTGCTACAGTAACATTTTTTGCTGCCATTGTTCATACCTCCGACAATTTCTTTTGCTGCAGCAGTCGTGTTAAATTTTGCGCTGCCGCGTTGTCAATAGTGCCATTGGTCAAAGCCAGCTCTGTTGTAGCCAGCCCCAGAGAGCAATAGACGTCCGTAAGCTCCGCAGGGAGCACTGCCAAATGTTTGGCGACCGTATTAGCGTCGCCGCGGGCGATAGGGCCTGTTAAAACAGTACGAGGAGATTTGGTGTTGTGCAGATTATAAGCTGTGCCGTTAAACAAGGGCAAAAGCGCCTGCCATGCCGCCTGCTCGTCGCCCAGCCAGCGTCTCATAAGGCTTTGCGCTAAGGCTTCCACCGTTACCGCGTAATTGGAGCAGATGCAGGCCGCCGCGTGATAAGCGGCGCGTTCTGCTGCCGGAACGTGGAATGGGTGACCGCCAAGCAGCGCCGCAATTTTTTCTGCCGCTTTTTTAGCTTGCTCGTCGCCGTCCACTGCCATATACACGCCCTGCAAATTAGTTTTGCCGCCGGCAAAGCTTTGCAGAGGATGCAGGCTGCCGGCATGCGCGCCTTTTGCTGCTAAATCTGTTAAGACTTCTAAGCCTAAGGATCCGCTGCAATGCAGAAAAATTTTGCCGTTTACGTCAGCTTCTTGCGCCAAATTTTCGCTTACAGCGCTGATTAAACGGTCTGGCACAGTTACAAGCAGTACGTCCGCATTTTGTACAAGCTGAACGTTGGTACAATATTCTGTGCTAAAAACAGTTGCCAGCTGACGGGAATGTGTTTCAGAATTGGCGGTGATGCCTGCCAAATAAGGTTTAAGATAGCCTGCTAAACAGGTTCCTACCTTACCGCCGCCGATAATACCGATTCTCATAGCTGTTTTGCTCTCCTTTCTGACCTTTGGGAGACGCATGTTCAAGAACAGCAAATGCTCCTGCATAATAAAAAAACGCATTCCCAACCGGAATGCGCATACTAAGCCTATTTTGCGTCTTCGTCCCGGTCTAATAGATCCAAGCGAGTATTGACTTTACTAAATTATTTATTGTGGAATTTTTCGGCTGTTCTGGCTGCAGCTCACCATCAAGGTGCTACTGCGCTTTAGCCTGATTTCCGCACTTATGATAACATATTAACACTTTATTGGCAAGCATTATCTAAATAAAAGAGCTTTTCTTTTATTGTTAACCAATTATAAATTATGGTTGACTTATAACGGTTTAAGGTCTATAATTTACGTTAACAAAATTATTGGAGTGGTTTACGTGATAAAGTCATATGAAGTAAGTTCTCGCAGCAAAACCCGTGAACTGGTATTTCTGCCGCGCTGTTAGGTAAAAAGCTTATTCCTCTGTTAAGAGCAAATAGAAGGTGAGAAGATGAGTAAAGGAATTTTTATTACTGCCACAGGTACTGATATTGGCAAAACCTTCGTCACGGGGCTTGTGGTCAAAAAACTGCGCGACGCCGGTTTTAATGCAGGCTACTACAAAGCTGCTTTAAGCGGCGCGGAATTACAGCCGGACGGTTCCTGGATGCCGGGCGACGCCGCTTACGTGGCGCAAATCGCCAACATTCCCGAGCAACCGGGAAATTTAGTTTCTTACATTTATAAAGAAGCTGTTTCGCCTCATTTGGCCGCGCTGCATGAAGGCAATCCTGTGAATTTGGACAAGGTGGCGGCAGATTTTCAGGCGGCCTGCGCCAAATACGATTATGTTACCATGGAGGGCAGCGGCGGCATTATCTGTCCGATTCGCTGGGACGGGCAAAAAATTTTGCTGGAGGATATTATTAAAAGGCTGGGCTTGGGTACGCTGGTTATTTCCAACGCGGCGCTGGGCTCAATCAACGCCTGCGCATTAACCGTTTATTATCTGCAGCGGCACGCTATTCCTGTGCGCGGCATTATTTTGAATAATTACGACGGCAGCGATTTTATGCAGGCGGATAATAAAAAAATGATAGAAGCTATTACCGGCGTACCCGTTATCGCCGAAGTAAAAGCAAACGCTAAGGAATTAAATATTGACGTACAGCTTTTGCAGAGCTTGTATGAATAAGGAGCAGAAATTATGGATAGAATTACTGATTTAGAACAAAGAGATTTAGCGCATATTTGGCATCCGTGTTCTCAAATGAAGGATTACGAAACGCTGCGCCCCATTGTAGTCGACCACGCCGCAGGCGCTTATCTTTACGCTGCCGACGGAAAAAAATATCTTGATATTATTTCCAGCTGGTGGTGCAATCTTTTAGGCCACTGCAACCCCAAAATTAACGCGGCAATTAAAAAGCAGATTGACCAGTTAGAGCACGTTATTTTTGTTAATTTTACTCACGAGCCTGCTATTAAGCTGTGCGAGGAGCTGGTAAAATACGTTCCTCAAGGTTTAAATAAATTTAATTTTGCCGATAATGGTTCTTCTTCCGTAGAAATTGCTCTCAAAATGGCTTTTCAATATCAGCTGCAAACAGGGCACGGCGAAAAAACCCGTTTTATGTGTTTGAGCGAAGGCTATCATGGCGAAACAATCGGCGCGCTTTCTGTTGGCAGTATGGATTTATTTGCGCAGATGTATAAGCCTATGATGATGAACAATATTCATGTGCAGGCTCCTGACTGCTATCGCTGTCCTTTTAATAAAGACAGAGAGCATTGCCGGTGCGAATGCTTTAAATTTGCCGAAGAAGCTTTTGCCAAATACGCTAAGAAAACCGCCGCCATGATTGTGGAGCCAATCGTGCAGGGCTGCGCCGGTATGCGCATTTATCCGCCGCTGTATTTAAAAAAGCTGCGTAAGCTGTGCGACGATTACGGCGTGCTGCTGATTGCCGACGAAATTGCTACGGGATTTGGGCGCACAGGCAAAATGTTTGCCTGCAATCACGCGCAGATTACGCCGGATATTATGTGTGTCAGCAAGGCGCTCACCGGCGGCTATCTGCCCATGTCCATTGTCTGCACCACTGATAAGATTTATGACGCCTTCTATGATGATTACAATAAGGGCAAGCAGTTCATGCACAGCCACACCTATGCTGGCAACCCCATTGGCTGCGCCATTGCCATGGCCGTGCTGGATATAATGAAGAATGAACACATTCTGGAAGAAAACGTGGAGAAGGCACAATACTTCCACAATGCTCTCATGGATACCTTCGGCCAGCACAAGAATATCGGTGAAATCCGCCATATCAATTTGATTAATGCCATGGAGCTGGTTACTGACAAAGAGAAAAAGCTTGGCTTTGACGGCAATTTGCGCATCGGCTACGAGATTTATAAAAAAGCATTGACCCATGGTCTGCTGCTCAGACCCTTGGGCAATGTAATTTACTTCAATCCGCCTCTGAACATCGCCAAGGAAGATTTGGATAAGGCTGTGGCTTTGGCTAAGCAATCCATAGATGAGATTTTGAAATAAGCAGCTCGCTGCTTATGCAATATTCCTATATTTTGGTTTTGGGCGTAGCCTTTTCTACGCCCTTGCTTTTTGAACTTATAGTTAACGAAAATTTTAAGGGAGTTAACGCAAAAAATGAAAATGCATGATCTGACCACTACTGCTCTGCTCGCTGTTTTAATTCTGCTGTCCGGCAGCATGAAAATTCCTTCCCCCGTAGCTGGCGGCGAATTCCAGCTTTCCGCTCCCATTGCCGTTTTAATCTGCGCTTTATTCGGCTTCAAGCGTTATATTTTAGCCGGCGTTTTGGCCAGTGCCCTAGGCATGATGCTTGGCATTCATACTATTTTCAGCGTTATCATTCAAATGTCCTTCCGTGTTGTCACCGGCGCTGTTATGGCCCTAGGCGGCACCAATCTCTTAACCGTCATCATCAGCGGCCCCCTAGGCACTCTTTTTGCTCGCATAGTTATGTGGCAAATCACCGGTGTTAGCTGGATTGCTCTTACCGCTGCAGCTGCTCCCGGTATGGTCTTCACAGCAGTTGGTGCCGGCCTGATGTATAAGCCCGCAGAAAAATTGCTGCATAGAGTAATTTTGTCTAAACAGAATTGAAGATAAAAGAAGTAATATGCAATCAGCATAATACCATCACTTGCGAGTAGGGTGATTGCTGTATGACAAATTTAGAAAGGATTACCATATCATGCCTAAATATAGTATTAAAATGCGTGCCTCTAAGCAAGGCAAGCACGTCAGTGGCGCTGAACGCATCGTGCCTCAGGAGTTAATCACTGCAACCATTGGAGCTCTTAGTAAAAGAGCCCTGCACCATGGCTTAGGTCGTGCAGATTTCATTAATATTAAAATGGAAGAGGTTCATCCAGACGAACTGCAATATTTGGACGCTATCCCCGTGGATAATCGTCCTGCGGAAACCATCGAGGGAACCTACGCAATTATGCGTCAGGTATTGGGAGAGCTAGGCCTGGCAGATAAGTCCGACGAGCTTATTGACCTTTTACGCCATGTGCATCCCATGCGCGGTGCTGTCCTTTATGATGTAGCTACCGGCAAACGCATTGAGCCTGACCAAGAACGTGGTATTCGCGTTACCTATATGGATGCCGATGGCACTAGCTCCGTCAATAGCATTAAAAATCATTTTAATGAAGCCATTGTTTTGGCCACCAAGGTTGTGCACGCTCCCGGTATTATTTCCGAGCTGTGCTTATCAGATGACCCTGATTATTTGGTAGGTTATATTTCTTCTCTCAAGCATGGCTATGTACGCCTAAATCCCATGAAAGCCATGGGTGACCCTCACGGCGGGAGAATCTTTATTTTCGATAGCCGCAAAGCTGACCCGGCGGATACCATTGCTTATTTAGAAAAGCAAAAGGTTTTAGTACGTGGCCTGCCTCAGGAGCGCCCTGTGCTGGATAATCCCCAACAGATTTTCGTCGATGAGCTTAAGCGCCTTGAAGATAATAATCTCTACCGCTCCATGCGCACCATGAAAAGCGCACAGAGTAAATATGTAAATATCAATGGCAAGCGCACCTTAATGCTAGCCTCCAATAGCTATCTTGATTTAGCCAACGAGCCAAGAGTAAAGCAAGCCGCTGCCGATGCCGCCCTCTTGTGGGGCGCAGGCAGCGGCGGCAGTCGCCTGACCACGGGCAATACCCAGCTCCACGAGGAGCTGGAGGCCGACCTTGCCCGTTTTAAAGGCACGGAGGCCGCCCTGCTCTTTAACACCGGCTATATGGCCAATGTGGGCATTATTTCCGCCTTGTGTGATGGCGAAAGCGTGATCTTTAGCGACGAATACAATCATGCAAGCATTATTGATGGTGCACGCCTTTCCAAGGCTAAAATAGTTGTCTACAAGCACAATGATACGCAGGATTTGGAAGCGAAAATTATAGCTACGCCTTATCGCAAGGGCCTTATTGTTAGCGACGCTGTTTTCAGTATGGACGGTGATATTGTGGATTTGCCCAAGCTTGTAGCTCTAGGCAAAAAACACAGTCTGCTGACCATGATTGACGAGGCCCACGCCACCGGCGTTATCGGCGCCACTGGTAAGGGTGCCGTGGAATATTATGGCAACACCTGCGCTCCCGATATTATCATGGGTACCTTAAGCAAATCCTTAGGCGCAGAAGGGGGCTTTGCCGCGAGCAGCAAAATCATTATCGAATACCTAAAGAATAAAGCTCGCAGCTTTATCTTCGCCACCTCCCAAGCCCCGGCCACACAAGCCGCTGCCAAGGAAGCTCTGGCCCTTCTCATAGCAGAGCCCCAGCGTGCTCAGGCTCTGCAGCACAATGCTGAGTACTTCATCAACTGCCTGCACAAGGAAGGAGTCGAGGCCCAGTCCCCCACTGCCATCATTCCTATTATCATCGGGGATGAAGCTACCTCTTTAAAGATAGCTCAGGAGCTCCTAGAGCAGGGCTGCTTGGTGCCCGCCATCCGCTATCCCACTGTGGCCAAGGGCACAGCCCGCCTACGCGTTGCTCTCATGAGCAGTCACACAGAGGAAGAGTTGGCGCACACAGCTAAGCTCATTGCAGAAACGATTAAAAAGTATAAAAGCTAAAATCCATAAAAACAACCCGTTAGCCTCTAGCTGAAGCTAACGGGTTTATTTTCATATATAAGCTTATTTCTCAGGAGCCTTGATTACATCGCAGCCCATGTAGGGACGCAGTACCTTGGGCACTACTACACTGCCATCGGCTTGTTGGTAATTTTCCAAAATAGCAGCCACAGTACGGCCAACAGCTACGCCACTGCCGTTAAGGGTGTGCACAAATTCCGGCTTGGATTTAGCATCACGACGGAAACGAATGTTAGCACGACGAGCTTGGAAGTCTAAGAAGTTGGAGCAAGAGGAAATTTCGCGATAGCAGTTGGCAGCCGGCAGCCAAACTTCTAAGTCATAAGTGGTAGCGGAGCTGAAGCCCAAATCGCCGGTGCAGAGACGTACAACATGGTACGGCAGCTCCAAAGCCTGCAATACTTCTTCCGCGTCGTGGGTCAGCTTATCCAGCTCTGCCCAGGATTCTTCAGGTTTAGTGAATTTAACCAATTCTACTTTATTGAATTGGTGCATACGAATCAGGCCGCGGGTATCACGACCGGCAGCACCGGCCTCGGCGCGGAAACAAGCGCTGTAAGCGGTGTATTTTAAAGGCAGCTGTCCGCCGGTTAAAATATCGTCGCGATGATAGTTGGTTACGGGAACCTCGGCAGTAGGAATTAAATACATATCGCCGTTTTCCAGCTTGTACATATCTTCGGCAAATTTCGGCAGCTGGCCGGTGCCCTGCATGGAAGCGCCGTTAACGATGAACGGCGGGAAAAATTCGGTGTAGCCGTGCTTTTGGGTGTGCATATCCAAAAAGAAATTGATAACGGCGCGCTCCAAACGGGAACCGATACCTTTGTAGAAAACGTAACGTGCGCCGGAAACTTTTACGCCGCGCTCAAAATCAAGAATATCCAAGTCTTCGCCCAAATCCCAGTGAGCTTTAGGCTCAAAAGCAAATTTAGTAGGCTCGCCCCAGGTGCGGATAACGGGATTGCAGGTGTCATCCTTGCCAATAGGCACATCCTCGGCGGGAATATTGGGAATAGTCAGCAAAATTGCCCGGAGACGCTCTTCGATTTCTTTGAGCTCTTTGTCGTCGTCAGAAATTTTATCGCCTAAAGCGCGCACGGCAGCCATTTGCTCAGTGGCGTCTTCGCCGGCTTTTTTCAGCTTGCCGATAGCTTGAGAGGCGGTGTTGCGCTCTTTTTTCAAAACTTCAACCTGTTGGGTCAATTCGCGGCGTTTTTTATCCAGCGCCAAAAATTCCGTTAAGTCTAAATGGCCGTTACGGTTGGCAACAGCCTGCATAACAAGGTCCGGATTTTCACGGACGAATTTCATATCTAACATATATATTCCTCCAAATCAAAAATATCATAAGCTATATTTTAGCACAAAATAAGCTAAGAAAAAAGTATTCAGCCTAAGTTTAGCCGGGATACTTTTATCAATCTAAAACATAGAAATGCGACGGAATGCCTTCGTCGCGGCGGCTTAAATAGCGGATGGCGCTGAGCGCGGCTTTCTGTCCCTGCCCGGCAGCGCGGTTTATCTGCCACGGCTGACCGGTGCAGTCGCCGCCGGCAAAAACGCCTTCGATATTGGTTTCCGCCTGATCGTCTACATAAATGCTACGGCCGCGAATCTGTAAGCCAGGCAGGAAGCTGTTAAGCGGGTCGCTGGCGCGGAAAACAAAGGCCGCCTGCACATTGTAAAAATCGTCGCCGGTGCGCACGCCGGTAACCTTATCCGTGCCGGTAATTTCCGTCGGCGTATCCATAAGCACGGTGATATTTTTGTTCTTAGGCGGAGTAAAATTTGGGTAGCGGGGGAAGAAAAACACTTGCTCGCACGTATCTGCCAGATATTCGATTTCTTCCATAGCGTCGGGTACGGTAGCGATAGCGGCAACGCGCTTCTGCTTATATTTGCCGCCGTCTACGAAAGCGCAGTAACTTACGCCGCGGCCTAAAAATTCTTTTTCGCCGGGAATTAAAGTAGAGCGGGAAATGCCGGTAGCCAAAACTACGGCGTCGGCTGTATATTCGTCGTGCGGAGTTCCCAAAATAAAGCCTTCGCCGATTTCGCGCAGAGAAATTATTTTTTCTTCTACAATCTTAACGTTTGTTTGGCGTAAATGCTTAACGAAAATGTCCATCAGCTCCGTGCCGGCAATAGAGGGAATACCCATATAATCTTCAATTTTGGGCACGCTGCGTAAACGCGGGCTGAAGCCGTGCGCTTCAAACAAAACAACCTTACGTCCCTTGCTGGCGGCAGTAATCGCCGCAGAAATGCCTGCCGGGCCGCCGCCGATAATGCCAATATCGTATTGCATAAGTTTATCCTCCGTAAATTTATTTTTAGTATTATACTATTCCAATTTTATTGTATGCTTTTTGCGCTGTATAGTCAAATAATTTCTTTGCGAAGAGGAAAATTTAACAGCCCGGGAAATCTAAAGAGCGATTTAAGTTTTTTCGGGCAGCATGGGGAATCTTGATAAATTTTTTTTGCTTCTTTAAAAAAAATACTTGCCTTTTTGTGTGTGATGGTGTATTATATTCAAGTAACGTGACCACGGCCCATTAGCTCAGTTGGTAGAGCACCTGACTCTTAATCAGGGTGTCGTAGGTTCGAGGCCTACATGGGTCACCACATTTGGCCGGTTGGTCAAGCGGTTAAGACACCGCCCTTTCACGGCGGTATCGGGGGTTCGATTCCCCCACCGGTCACCATTACGGGCGCTTAGCTCAGCTGGGAGAGCGTCTGCCTTACAAGCAGAATGTCAGCGGTTCGATCCCGTTAGCGCCCACCATTTTTTTTGCCTTTTTTAAAAGCTTAATAACCTCAAGGTATGGCCCGGTGGTTCAGTTGGTTAGAATGCCGCCCTGTCACGGCGGAGGTCGTGGGTTCGAGTCCCATCCGGGTCGCCATTCTGCCTCGGTAGCTCAGTTGGTAGAGCAAAGGACTGAAAATCCTTGTGTCCACAGTTCGATTCTGTGCTGAGGCACCATTCAAAACTAACACCTGCTTTGCGCGGGTGTTTTTTTATAATCTGTTTTTAGCTTTCAGTTAGAGAGGAGCAGTTTGATGTTTGATAAAACTTTTAGCGATTTTTTTCATGAGGTCAACGGACCTATTTGGATTCTGATTGGTTTAATCGCCCTGCGCGGTATTTATAAATCTATAAAAAATAAGGATTACGTTCATGCCGCGGCTTTTGTGCCGGTAATTGCCGTAGCTGTTTATATGATGTATTTTGCGTAAAATTTTAGCTCCTTTGCAGGGAAGCCGTAAGGCAGACTTGTAAAGGAGTTTTCTTTATTTTTTTATTATTTTGTTTGTGCGAATTTTTTGGGTCGGCGTCCAAATTACTTTGCGGCAGACCGCCAATGCTTTGTATTGCAAGCTCTATTTTTTACCGCTCTTTGAAAAGCGCCCGCGTGCGCATAACACGTAAAAAAATAATTATAAGAAATATAAGTTAGCAATTTTTGTTACTTTCTGCTTAAAAAGTCATTAGTCATGGAGCAGTGCGGACACTCCCCGTGCTCGCGCATAAGCTTGCTGCCCCATGCGTACATGGCGTGTAAAATCGGGAACAAACTTTTACCTTTTTCCGTAAGGCTGTATTCTACCTTGGGCGGCACCACGGCGTAAACGGTGCGCTGTACTAAATCGTCGGCTTCTAATTCGCGCAGCTGCTGGGTGAGCATTTTTGGCGTAGCCTCCGGCACCAGACGGTGTAATTCGTTAAAGCGCAAAATGCCGTCGGATAAATGCCACAGCAGCAAGGCTTTATATTTGCCGCCGATAAGACGCAGTGTTGCGGAAACGGGGCAGTTGGCGTTTAATTCTTGTTTAGTCATGTGCTTCTCCTTTACGGTATCTTTTTAGGTAGTATATATAAAAATAGTACGTTCTTGAAATAAAGGTAGCATTTGCTATAATATTAGCAGAAATTAATTTGCATGTCAAAAAGGAGGTCAGCAAATGCGTAAAGAACTTTTAGATATAACGGGCATGAGCTGCAGCGCCTGCTCCAGCCGCATTGAAAAGGTTGTTGGGCGTATGGAGGGCGTGGACGAAATGACGGTTAATCTTTTAACCAACAAAGCCTACGTTACTTACGACGAGACCAAGCTGGATATGCCTGCCATTATTGCCCGCATTGAAAAATTAGGCTTCGGCGCGGCAGTGCATCAGGCGACGGCGCAGGCGGCTCCGGCAAAGCCTGCCAATACGGCGGCGGATGAGCTGGAGGAGATGCAGCGTCGTTTAATACTTTCACTTGGCTTTACTGCGCCGCTTTTTTATCTGCATATGGGACTGATGTATAGCTGGCCTTTGCCAAGCTTTGTGCTGGGGCAGGAAAATTTATTAGTATGTGCTCTGCTGCAATTTTTTCTTTGTCTGCCGGTGGTGCTTACGGGATATAAATATTTTTTTCACGGTCTGCGCAATTTATTGAACCGCGCGCCTAATATGGATTCACTGATTTCCATTGGCAGCGGCGCGGCCTTTGTTTATGGCGTTTATGGCCTTTTGGGCTTGGCGTATGCTTTTGGCCATCAGCGCCTGGAACTGCTGCACGGTTTTTACGACGCGCTGTATTTTGAATCTGCGGCCATGATTTTGGCGTTGATAACCTTGGGTAAATATTTGGAAGCCCGCGCCAAAAGCCGCACCTCCGACGCGCTGACAGCTTTAATGCAGCTTACGCCGCCGACGGCGCTGGTAGAGCGCCATGGCGTGCAGGGTGAAATTCCTTTGGAGGAAGTAGTTGCCGGAGACATTTTAATTGTCAAGACCGGCGCTACGGTACCGGTGGACGGACAAATTATCGAAGGCAGCGGCGCTTTAGACGAAAGCGCCATCACCGGCGAGAGCCTGCCGGTAGATAAGGCGGTAGGTGATAAAGTAATGGGCGGCACCATTAACCGCAGCGGCTATTTTAAAATGACAGCGACTGCTGTCGGCGGCGATACTACGCTGGCGAAAATCATCACCTTAGTGGAGGAAGCAACTTCTTCCAAAGCGCCTATTGCCAAGTTGGCCGATAAAATCAGCGGCGTGTTTGTGCCTGTGGTTATTACTATTGCCGTGCTGGCCGCCTGCGTGTGGCTTGTTTTAGGCGAAAGCCTGCATTTTGTGCTGACTATTGCCATTTCGGTTTTGGTTATTTCCTGTCCCTGCGCTTTGGGGCTGGCAACGCCCACTGCCATTATGGTGGGTACGGGACGCGGCGCCAAGCAGGGGATTTTGATTAAATCTGCTACGGCTTTGGAGACTGCTCACAAAATAGATACAGTAATTTTAGATAAAACCGGTACGGTAACCGAAGGCAAGCCCGTCGTTACCGATATTCTGCCCATAAGCGTCGGTCGCGAGGAGCTTTTGCTTACCGCGGCGGCTTTGGAAAAACTTTCGGAGCATCCCTTGGGACAAGCCGTGATTGCTGCCGCAGAAGAGATGGAAAACGGCGGTGCGGTGAATTATAATTTAAGCGCCGGCGATTATACCGCTTTGCCGGGACGCGGCTTTACGGCGCGGCTGGGAGATAAGTTTTATGCTGCCGGAAATCTTTTGCTGATGCAGGAGAAGGGCGTAGACATGGATGAAAGCTTGCGCGTCAAGCACGAAGCTTTGGCTGCCGGCGGTAAAACGCCGCTGTATTTTGCGCAAGGCGCGCGTCTTTTGGGTATTATCGCCGTCGCTGATACGGTGAAGCCCACCAGCAAGGATGCCGTGGCGCAGATGAAAAGAATGGGTCTGCGCGTAATTATGCTCACGGGCGACAACGCCGTTACTGCCGAAGCTATCCGCCGCCAGGTGGGACTGGACGAAGCTATCGCGCAGGTTCTGCCCCAGGATAAGGAACGTCATGTGCGTCTTTTGCAGGAGCAGGGACACGTGGTAGCTATGGTGGGCGACGGTATCAATGACGCGCCTGCCTTGGCGCGCGCCGACGTGGGTATCGCCATTGGCGCAGGCACCGACGTGGCTATTGAAGCCGCCGACATGGTGCTGATTAAAAACGATTTGCTGGACGTAACCCGCGCGGTGCAGCTTAGCCGCAGCGTGATGAAAAATATTAAAGAAAACCTGTTTTGGGCGTTTATTTACAATACTATTGGTATTCCGTTGGCTGCGGGGGTATTTTATCCCGCCTTTGGCTTGCTGCTGAACCCGATGATTGCTGCCGCCGCCATGAGCTGCAGCTCCGTATCGGTAGTAAGCAACGCCCTTAGACTGAAATTCAGCAAGCTGTGACTGTGTTCATTAAATTGCAGTGAAAAATTTTTTTTGGAATTTATTTTCAAGCTGCAATTTAAATAAATAAAAGAAAGGAAGATTTTTCATGATTAAAACTATTTTTATCGGCGGTATGCACTGCGAGCATTGCGTGAAGGCTGTCAACGACGCTTTGAAGGCTCTGCCGGGAATTACCAGCGTAACCGTATCCTTGGAGGATAACTGCGCTACCGTTTCCGGTCCTGCTCCCGATGAAGCTGCCATTAAAAACGCTATTGAAGATACCGGCTTTGACGTTATTGAGATTGCCTAAGCCGAAAATTTAAAAATTAAAATAAAAGCTGCCTGCATGAAGCGTGTTGTGCTTTGTGTCAGGCAGCTTTTTAATTTAACTTCGTTGAAGGTGTAAGAAGGTGTGCGAGCGGCACGCCGGCGCTTATATCTTCTTCTTTCATAACTGAAAGAAGAAGCAAGAAAGGTTCGCGATTTTGAAAATCGCGGGAAACAACGGCTTTTTGCCTCGCCGCAAAAAGCCTGGCAAAAAGGGCTTTACCATATTCAAATTTTTAAAGTTCGTAGTTCCGGGTTATTTCGGCTCGCAATGCAAAGCTTTGGCGTTCTGCCGCAAAGTGAGATGGGGTTAGCGTGATAATATAACCGCCTGTGTAAAATTTATACGCATTAGTGGTTGTTCATATAGCAAAACGCGCTAGAAACAAGTGTTTGGAGGGTGGAAATTATAATTAAGGAAAAAGCAAGACTAATCTTTCTTTTTAGATACTGACCTTAATTTTTTACAGATAGTTTTTACTTGATTTATATTACAATCGGTTTTAATAGAGGAGGTATTGATTATATTAGAATAGATTCTCATAAAAAGAAATTGAAAGATTTTCCTGATACAGAACGTGAATTATGGGCGGCTCTTTCTAGTAGACCGTTTGAAAAAATGATTGCTATGGATCATGCTGAAGGTGATTATGTTCTGCGGCTTTTGGATTATGCTTCTTATTTTGAATTGCTATCAATAGATTTACCAAGTGGTAAGCAAGGTATATTGGATGATTTGCAAGAAGATGGAATGATTACTAAAAATGAAGCAGGAAATTATGATATTACAAATCTTGGAGCAATTTTATTTGCAAAGAGCTTGTTACTTACATGCTTGCCTTAAACGTGTTAATCGTGAATATATGACAAATTCATCATTAAGAGAGCGGTTAGTTTTTTTATCGCTTTTTCGCTTCTCACAGTCTCACATGAAAAAATATCTCAAAGTAGGTATAGAAAGCTTCACGCAGTTTCTTTACGAGACTGTGAGAAAAACTCCCTTAATGACCGGCATCCAAAATGCCGTTTTCACTAAGGGAGTTTTTCAACATAATAACATAAACTATTCACGCTTTCATTGTAACTTTATCACATACATAAAAATTGCCTATGCTATAATGGAATTACAGAAATAATAATTTCCAAGGAGGTAATAAAAATGCGAAAAAATAATTGGCTTCTCGGAGGAATTTTTTTAGGTATAATTTTCTTTTTAGCAGTATTCTTAGTCAAGCCCATAGGCGTATCTACGCAGTTTTCCGTGCTCAGCGGCAAAATTCATACGGCAATCGCAGCCGATATAGTTGCTCCTGTTCCCGGAAAGCCCGGAGAATATACCAGTACTAACCCTTATTACGCTAAAAGTAAGGGCAAGCTTATCGCTGATATGAAAAATCTGGCAAATTATGATTATATTTTTGTGATTTCGATTCCGCTTGGTGCTTACGCAGCAGCAAAAGCTTTAGGCAGAAAAGAACAGCTTGAGGTCATACCTGCTGATGCAAATAAATTACAGCAATTTGCTCTGGGCTTTTTAGGCGGAGCGATTATACTTTATGGTGCACGCCTTGCTGATGGCTGTACCAGCGGTCACATGATGGCGGGCATAAGTCAGGGCAGCGTCAGCGGCTTCGTCTTTGCGGTGTCCGTTTTTGCTACGGCCGTTCCTACCGCTATACTGGTAAAAAAATATAAGTCGGGAGGTAAATAAGCATGTCTAAAATTATCTTAGCAATCATCTTGGGCAGCGCTTTTGGCTTTGCTCTATATTATGCAGGAGCAGCTGACCGGAAAAATGTTCGCGCTATGCTGCGTCTTGAGGATTTGACTTTGATGAAAACCATTCTGTATGGTATTGGTTTAGCTGGCGTACTGATTGGCGCTGCCGCTTCGCTTGGACTTTTAGATATTAGTCATTTTAATATTAAAAATATGAACGCAGGTGTAATTGTCGGTGGCGCCATTTTTGGTATTGGCTTTGGTCTGCTGGGCAGCTGTCCGGGGACGAGCCTTGCTTCGCTTCCCTACGTCAACAAAGCGAAAACCTGGGGCATTATCATTGGCGGTTTATTTGGAGCGTTTCTTTTTTCTATAAGTTACGGTAGCTGGTTGTCTTCCGGGATATTTAAGGTATTCGATTTAGGTAAGCTTACGCTCTTTAATATTTCGCCTAAATTTCCTTCGCTTTACGCTTTTGGTGCAGAAGGCGTACTGCTGATGGGTTTGCTTTTTATCCTTGTTTCTTTTCTCCTTCCTAAAAAAATTTAAGCCTCGCCGCAGCGGCTCATTTACTTCCTGGTGCAAAACGTGCAGGGAACGAGTGTTCACAGTAAAAATGCAGCCGGGCAAAAGAAAAAGTCAGTTTCTAAAAGCTAGAAGCTGACTTTTTTATATAGTGTTTTTTAGGCAATTAGCTAAAATTTTTATCTTTTATACTGCTTTTCCAGCAGGCGGATAAAATAATGATACGCGCAGAACACAAAAATTGCGCAGCACGTCCAGGAAATAGGCGAAGCCAGACAGGCTCCCGTATAGCCGTAGATATCGCCTAAATAAATTGCCGCACCGGAGCGCATAACAAGCTCTATGGTTCCGGCAAGCATGGGCACTAAGCCGATACCCATACCCTGACAGGCGTTGCGGTAAATAAAAATCTGGCTCAAAAAGAAATATACCGGCACCGTATATAAAATATACATGTGCGCCGCCTGCATAACCTCCTGACCGGGATTTTCCAAAAAGACGCCGATAATATTTTCGCTGAAAAAGAACATGCACGCCGCCGCAAACACGCTGAAGCCCAGGCTTAGCAGGGAGCATTTGCGTACCGCCTCGCGGATTCTGTCGAAGCGGCGCGCGCCGTAATTCTGCGCCGTAAAAACGGCCATGGCAATGCCAGAAGAAATCATCGGCTGCAGCGCCATCTGCTCCACACGGGTGGCAGCCGTAAAACCGGCAATCTGCTGGCCGCCGAATTTGTTGCACACCGACTGCAAAATAATAATGCCCATACCCAAAACGCTGAACTGTACCGCCATAGGCAGACCCATACGTAGATGCGTCCAAATTTCTGGCCAGTCTAAATTGATATCGCGGCGTTTGATGTGTAATTGCGGAAAACGCTTGTAAATATAAATCATGCACAAAACTACAGAAATCGCCTGAGCGATAACCAGCGCTATGGCGCTTCCGGGCACGCCCCAGCCTAAATAAAGAATAAAAATCAACGCCAGCGCAATATTTACAACGGAAGAAACAATCAAAAAATACAGCGGCGTTTTACTGTCGCCTAAAGAACGCATAATACCTGACAAGAGATTATAGCCCATCATGGCAAAAAGTCCGTCCACAATAATCATGACGTAAGCTTTAGAATCTGCCAAAAGCTCTGCGGGAATATTCATCAGTTCCAGCGCCGCATCGATTATCAGATGAAAAACCAGCATGATAAAAAAAGTAAATAAAACGCTGAGCACCGTGCAGGTGCCAATGCTGCGCCGCATACCGTTCATATCTCCCGCGCCGTAGCGTTGGCCGGTTACTACTGTGCAGCCGTTGGCTAAGCCAATCGTCAGCACCATTGTCATCATAAACAGCGGCGTTACCGCGCCTACCGCGGCCAGCGCTTCTACGCCGATAGTGCGGCCGACAATAACCACGTCGGCAATATTATATAGCTGCTGAAAAACGTTGCCGATAAGCAGCGGCACCATAAAGGGCAGTATCAGCTTTAAGGGTTCTCCTTCCGTCATATTATTTAGCATAAAAGTATTCCTCCACATATTATTGACTAACTGGTCAATAATATAACATAAATAAATTTTACTGTAAAGTTTTCTAATGTAAGCTCAAAAAAAGAAGACGTATGCGCCCGCATACGCCTTGCTTTCAGTTGTCAAAATAAATTTTATTCGCGCTCTACAAAGTTGGTGACAGAACCAATGCCTTCAATTTCTATTTTCACTTCGTCGCCCTCGTTTAGCAGACCGGAGCCCATAGGCGTACCCGTGAGTACAATGTCACCGGCGTCTAAGGTGAAGCTGCGGGAAATGTAGCTTAAAATTTCATAAGGATTATAAATCATGTCTTTAGTGTTGGCATTCTGCTTCAGCTCGCCGTTCACCCAGGTTTTGAGAGTTAAATTGGTGGGGTCAAGCTTGGTTTCCATCCACGGTCCCAAAGGGCAGAAGGTGTCGAAGGATTTGCAGCGCAGCCATTGCTGTTCCTTGCGCTGTAAATCGCGGGCGGTGATGTCGTTGGCGCAGGTGTAGCCAAGAATATATTTGGGTACATCCTCCGGCGCTACGTTTTTCATTTTCTTTTTAATAACTATGGCCAGCTCCACGCCGAAAGCCAGCTCGCCAACCTCTTTTGGCCAGATGATATTTTCTTCGGTACCGATAATGGTATGCGAAGCCTTGGCAAAAATGCTGGGCTCCTGCGGTACGGAAACGCCAAATTCGTCAGCGTGCTTTTTATAATTGAAGCTGACGCAGATAATCTGCTTGGGCACGCAGGGAGCCAACAGGCGTACGTCGCTAAGAGCGTACACATCTTCGGTAATCTGCCAATAGGTTTCCAAGCTGCCCTGCACTCTGGTAACAGAATCGCCGTTGATATAACCGATGCCGATAAAGCCGGTCTTTTTATCTTCAAAACGCACACATCTCATTTTGCTGCCTCCATAATCTGCATTTTTCTCTTCTTAAAATATACGGGCATCAGACGGCATTTTTTAGCAAGCTGTAACGCTTCCTGCAAGCGCCGTCCTACATGCTCCGTGTAATGCGCGTCGCTGCCGATGGTGCAATATTTGCCGCCTAATTCTTGGTAACGCTTATATAAAGGAACAAGCGCTTTGGCTGCGGCAGCGTCGTCTAAACGGCGGGTGTTAATTTCTAAAGGAATATTTTTTGCAATCAGCAAATTAAAAAGCTTATCAAAAAGCTGCGGAGCATCCGCCGGACGCAGCTCGCGCTCTGCGCCTTGGTAAGGCCAGTAACGGCAGATATAATCGATATGCGCAAAAGCGTCAAAGTCGCGGTTTTGCTCTAAACATTTAATGGAATCGTTTAAAAATTCTTCCACAATCTGCCGGCGGGTGTGTCCCGCGTAGCAGGCTGCTTCGTATAAATCGCGCCTGCCGATGCAGTGGATGGAGCCTAAAACATAATCAAAATCGTGGTTTTGCGCAATACGCTTGTCGGCGGCGGCAGTGTGAGTCTGCATGCCGATTTCAATGCCAATCAGCACGTTTTCGCTGCATAAGGGCTTGAGGCGCGCAAAATATTCGTCTATATCAAAAGTAAAAGCAGTAGGATTTGTAGGATAATCAAAATCCCAATGTTCCGTAACAATCATACCAATTTTTTGAGCGGCCGCCGCTTTTATGGCGTCAGCAAATTGCATATGGCTGTCGCAGGAATAATCGCAGTGCATATGCGTATCAAAAAGCATTTTTTATACCTTCCTTTCGCAATTTATATTGTACCAAATTGCTATAAAAATGCAATGGTTAAAAATTACTTAGGACGAGAAATATTTTGCAATAGAAAAGAGTGCAGCCTGTCTGCGCGCCGCACTCTTTAAATAGCTTTATCAAATTATACGTTGAATCTAAATTCTACTACGTCGCCGTCCTGCATAACGTAATCCTTGCCCTCAAGGCGCACCAAGCCTTTTTCGCGTGCTGCCGCTTTGCTGCCGCAGGTTACCAAGTCGTTGTAAGAAACTATTTCGGCGCGGATAAAGCCGCGTTCAAAATCGGTGTGGATTTTGCCGGCCGCCTGAGGAGCCTTGGTGTTTTGCTTGATGGTCCAAGCGCGGGATTCAATTTCACCGGCGGTTAAGAAGGTCATTAGTCCCAGCAGCTTAAAGCCGGCCTTAATCAAACGGTCGAGACCGGTTTCTTCCAAACCTGCCATAGCCAAAAATTCGGCGGCTTCTTCCGCGTCCAGCTCGGCAATTTCGCTTTCCATTTTGGCGGAAACTACAATAACCTCGGAGCCTTCAGCTTCGGCATATTTTTTTACAGCCTGCACGTGGGGATTGGCAGAAGCGTCGGCCACTTCGCCCTCGGCTACGTTAGTTACATATAAAATCGGTTTCATGGTCAAAAGATGAACTTCCCCCAAAAGCTCTTTCTCCTCGTCGGTTAAGCCTACGCGGCGGGCGGGAACGCCGTCGGATAAGCCGGCCATGATTTTTTCCATGACAGTTTGCTCGGCCTTAACTTTTTTATCGCCGGTTTTCGCCAGCTTTACTAGACGCTCCTGACGTTTTTCCACTGTTTCCATGTCTGCCAGACACAGCTCGGTGTTGATAATATCAATATCGCGCAGAGGGTCAATGCTGCCTTCGACGTGAGTGATGTTGCCGTCCTCAAAGCAGCGCACAACTTCCGCTACGGCGTCTACCTCACGTATATGCGCCAAAAATTTATTGCCTAGGCCTTCGCCTTTAGACGCGCCCTTCACAAGGCCCGCGATATCTACAAAGCGCATGGCAGCAGGAACAATTTTGCGGGATTTAAACATTTCGCTTAAAACGTCCAGGCGTTTATCCGGCACGTCGACAACGCCTACGTTCGGTTCAATCGTGCAGAAAGGATAATTTGCAGCTTCGGCGCCGGCCTTGGTAATGGCATTAAAAAGCGTGCTTTTGCCGACGTTAGGCAAACCGACAATACCAACCTCTAAATTTGTACTCACATTCATCGCTCCATTCTTTATTTTTTCGCTAAGCGTAAAATTTCTATATTTAATATATTTTACAATATAGCGCTGGTTTATGCAAATGGTTTGGTGCTTCTCGTCAAAAATTTACGGTTGTTATCAGAGTAATTTTTAATTTTGTAGTTGTCTGCATTGTTGCTGAAAGCATTGGCGTTCCTATTTCTTCGCTGCCGGCTGTTTTAGGTATGTTTGGTTTGGTAGTTTCTTTGTCTGTGCAGGGAGTTTTGTCCAACGGCATTATGCTGTTGATTACCAAGCCGTTTAAGGATGGTCATTATATTGCGGTAGCCGGTGTAGAAGGCGTGGTAGCAGAATAAGTAAAAAGTAAAGCTGCCGCATCGATTATGGTGCAGCAGCTTTTTTGATTACTTGCTTATTTATTTCTTCTTTCCATCAATCTGTTGGCAAAGCTGCGCATTGCCGGATCGGCAAGCTGCTGAAAATCAGCAGGCGGCAGATTAAATACGGCTTCATCAACAACGTTAGAAACTTCCACTACTTTAAACATTGGCAGATATGCAGTTTGATAACCCACCCAGTTTTCAGTATCTTTTTCATAGAAAAAACTTAAGGTATTACTGCCTTTGGTCATTTTATCATAATCGTAACCGGTGGCAGCGTCGTAACCGCTCTGCGGACGCACGTTAAACCAGCCAATCAGAGTTTCGGCGAAAGGAACGCTCATTCCCGGAAGTTCCGGTACTCTGTCATAGGTTTTGTGCAGATAATCGATAGCGTACCAATAACCACCCTTGCAGAAGTTGACGGTATCTTTGATGATCTTGCCTTCGCCGTCAGTAATAATGGCGCGTTCTGCGCTGATACCGTTGTTTTCATTATATTCCGTGCGGCTGATGCGTCTTTTTTGCGCGTCAGGGAGATTATTATAAGCTTCCGCTGTTAATAGGTCGCGCATATCAATAGTTTGGGTTACTACTAAATGTACGGGATGGTTATCGCTGTTTAAGGTTTGTCCCAAAAGCTTAATTGTGCGCTGGCCGGGATTGTAGGCTAAGGCTATGGCAGTGCACATTACGGTAAATAAAAAGGTTAAGAATAATAATCGTAAAGATTTGCTCATGTAATTCACCTCGTCAAAGATAGTCTATGAAAATATTATACCACAATCGGCGCGCAGCGACAAAGGAAATGTCAGTAGTTCGTTGTGAAACCACCGAATAAGGGGAATTTTGTCTGCTGCTTTTTTTCTAAAAAAAATCTAAAAAAGTTATAAAAAAGTGTTGACAAGATATTTTAAAAGTGGTATTCTATACAAGTCGCCGCGATACGGCAGCAAAACAAAAGCCTAAATCGCTAGACAAAAAAGGATTTGGCAAAGAAAAATTGCTCATATTCGAGGAAGCGCAAAAATTTACGAACGAGATAATACTAAAGTATATCGAGTGAGAAAATTGAAGCGCTGACGAAGAA
>Ga0129316_1000323_pt1 | contig 29038 bp, 29 predicted proteins | sample Cm1ome_2_FD_94429 | JGI IMG/M metagenome (GOLD analysis project Ga0129316, IMG submission 94429) | Eastern black-and-white colobus group fecal microbial communities from Wisconsin, USA - Cm1022B metagenome | ecosystem: Host-associated > Mammals > Digestive system > Large intestine > Fecal...
ATATCGTCAAGACTGAAGCAAAGGAAAAATTTGTTTCAGTCTTTTTTCGATGATAAGAATTCTCTGTTTTCAACGTTTTTTCTAGGCTATTTGAAAATTCCCAGAAAAAAAGACACATACAAAACCAAGTAGTCCTTGACAGCTTTCTATTCTTATTATAAAATAGTATGGTATGTTTAGTAACTGATCAAATATAGCCGGCTAAACGAATACGAAAATCTATGAGGAGGTATTCATCGTGAAACGTACTTATCAACCAAGTAAAATCCGTCGTCAACGTAAACACGGATTCCGTCACCGTATGTCAACTAAAAACGGACGTCGCGTGCTTGCTGCTCGCCGTCGTAAAGGACGTAAAGTTTTATCTGCTTAATTGATAGAATACAAAAAGTCACCGTCAGTGCTCGAGTCTGGCGGTTTTTTTTGTTTTCTTGAGAATTTACAAGTCTACCTACAAGTATTAATACAGAAGTTATGTTATAATGGTAGATATATTTGTAAGCGCATGCAAAATTGTGGTTTTTACTAATAGATAATTCTTTTAAGTCCTTAGAGCTACTTAATAGAATTTTTATTAGCTTTAGGTACAGAAGAATAAGGGTGTTTTTGCAATAAAAATTCAGAATTTTAGCACAATAACGGTAATTATTGAGAGGAGGTGTCATGGTGGCAAATTCCATTTTAGAAACAATGCAGGGTATTGAAGCCGAAGCAAAGCAAATTTTGGCGGATTATGATGCAAAGGTTCAAGGATTACGTTCGCAATTTACACAAGAATTGGAATGTATCGAAACGGATTGTGACCAGAAAACTCAAATTGAAGTTGAGGGGCTTTCAAAAGAACTTGCGGAGAAAACTGCTCAGTTGAAAGAAAACTTGACGACAACCATTGCAAAAAATGACAGCAATGTCAGGTCGGTTTTGATGACGAGAAAAGACGGTCTGGTTCAGCAAATTGTGGACAGGGTGGTAGAAAAGTATGGCAATTAGTCAAATGAAGAAGATTTCTCTAATCTTCTCAAAAGAAACGCTTGACGCTCTGTTGCTTGTTCTTCAGCAATCACAAGTGGTTCAGGTACGTGATATCACACAGATGACGGATTGGCAAGAGGCTTTTGAAACTGCTCAAGTCAATCTCCCACAGATTCATTTGCAAGAGTCTGATAAGGAGTTGACTGGAGAAGAAGTGCTCTCGCATTTGGCAAAAAGACAACAATCTTTAGAAACAACTATTGGAAAATTGCAACATTTCATTCCCAAAGAGGGAACGATACAATCGTTACGAAAAGCTGATTTTTCCATGTCTTTTGCTGAATTAGAAGCGTTTGGTCGTGATAATTCCGCTGATGTTTTAATCAATCGAGTGAATGATAAAATCAAGCAGAATCGTAATTTGGAGCGACGAATTGCAGAACATCAAGCCGAAATCAATCGTTTAATGAACTGGCGCTCGCTTGAGGTTACTCCAAAAGAATTGAGCCATTTTGATTTTGTTCATGCGGTTGTTGGAACGATTCCTAAAACAGATGATGATGCTTTATATCATAATCTTAAAGCTAATTCAGCCTTGGAAGTTCAAGATGTCTTTAGTTCAGAATTAGAGTATGGTGTGATTGTTTTTCAAAGTGGCAAAGCGATGTCATCACTTGATGACTATGGCTTTAAGTCTTTTGATTATGACAAAAACATACTGCCAGCGCAAGCTATTTCTCAAATGCAAGATGAAGTGGCTACTTGGACGGCTGAAAAGCTGGAAGTCGAGGGTGAACTGAAGGTTTCGCAACGAGAGCTTCAAGAGTTGAAAGTTCAGACAGATTATGTCTTAGGGCTTTATGCGCGTCAGGAAGCTAAGAAAAAATTGGCCAGTACCAAGCATTTGGTGGCTTTGGAAGGCTGGGCAGAAGCAGAGCAAATTGACCGTCTGAAGTCAGATATTCAGGCACAATTTGGCGATGGTGTTTTTATTCAAGAGTTTGATGTGGTTGAAGATGATTGGGAAAATGTTCCTATCAAGCTTAAAAATCACCCATTGATAGAACCTTTTGAATTAGTGACAGAAATGTACGCTTTGCCAAAATACTATGAGAAAGACCCGACACCAATTTTGATGCCATTTTATTTTACTTTCTTTGGAATGATGGTAGCGGATTTGGGTTATGGTTTGTTCTTATTCTTAGCGACGTTTTTGGCGTTGAAACTGTTCAATTTACCTAAGGGAACAAGGCGTTTCTTGAAATTCTTTAATATTTTAGCGGTTGCGGTATCCTTGTGGGGAATTGTTTATGGTTCTTTCTTTGGCTACACAATGCCAATCGTTCTTTTGTCAACGACGACTGATGTGATGACTATTTTGCTTTTATCAGTTGCATTTGGTTTTGTGACAGTGGTTGTTGGGCTACTTTTGGGTGGTTTGCAAAAACTGCGGCTAAAAGATTATGCGGAAAGTTACAATTCTGGCTTTGCTTGGTGTTTGATATTGATTGGTATTTTACTGATTGTGTTAGGGGCAATGTTTCCTCATCTATCAGTATTGACAACAATTGGTGCGGTACTTGCCATTGCAAATGCAATTGGTATTGTGATTGTCTCGATTATTCAAGCAAAGAGTTTGGTCGGCTTAGGAAGCGGTCTTTACAATCTCTACAATATTAGTGGTTATGTGGGGGACTTGGTCAGCTTTACGCGTTTGATGGCGCTTGGTTTGTCAGGGGCAAGCATTGGCTCTGCTTTCAACTTGATTGTTGAAATTTTCCCACCAGTAGCACGTTTTACTATTGGTATTGTCATCTTTATACTTCTGCACGCTATTAATATTTTCTTATCATTGTTATCAGGCTATGTGCATGGGGCACGTCTGATGTTTGTTGAATTTTTTGGAAAATTTTATGAAGGTGGTGGAAAACCTTTCCGACCTTTAAAATCATCTGAAAAATACGTTAAAGTTACTATAAAATCTCAATCGGAGGAAAACTAAAATGGAACAATTAGCTACTTACTTCTCAGCACATGGTGGTGCATTTTTCGGAGCTCTTGGTGTTGCTTTAGCCGTCGCTCTTAGTGGTATGGGCTCTGCTTATGGTGTTGGTAAAGCTGGTCAAGCAGCAGCAGCTTTGTTGAAAGAACAACCTGAAAAATTTGCATCAGCCTTGATTCTTCAACTATTGCCAGGTACACAAGGACTTTACGGATTCGTTATCGGAATTTTGATTTGGTTGCAATTATCTCCAGACCTTTCTGTGGAAAAAGGTGTGGCATATTTCTTTGTTGCCCTTCCTGTTGCGATTGTGGGTTATTTCTCAGCTAAACATCAAGGAAATGTGGCTGTTGCTGGTATGCAAATCTTGGCAAAACGTCCTGAAGAATTCATGAAAGGGGCTATCCTTGCTGCCATGGTAGAAACTTATGCCATCCTTGCTTTCGTTGTTTCTTTCCTTTTGACACTTCGTGTAGGATAATGAGAAGCAATTTTAATGACTATTTTCCTAATATAACCGTTAGGATATTATCTTAGAAAGAGGTGTTCAAGTGAGTGACACAAATGCACTAAAACAATCAATTATTGAACAGGCTCATCAAGAAGGCAAATTACGTTTGGCTGCTGCTGAAGATAAATTGACAACAGAATTTGAGGCAAACAAAGCACGTTTATTGCGTGAAAAAGAAGCAGAACGTCAAAGTCAACTCAAAGATATTAATCAACAATTTCAAATTGAAGCGCAGCAAATTCGTAACCAAGAACGTCAATCAACTTTGGTGTCTAAGCAAAAAGTCTTAAAAGAGCTGTTTGCGGCGGCAAAAGACAATATGTTTGCATGGACAGTTACAGATGAGTTAGCTTTTATCCGCAAGATTTTGGCTAAATATTCTGGTCAGGCAGTAGTGGTTACTTTCGGTCAAGTGACTGCTGAGAAGCTTAGCGCTACTGACATCACGCAATTGCAGAGTGAGTTTCCAAAGGCAACTTTTGAAAATGATGTTATTGCTGGTCAAGCTGGCTTAGTCATTTCAATCGGACAAGTAGATGATACGTATTTGTATGCTGACTTGATTGAATCAATTTACAAGGAAGAAAGTTCTCGAATCGCTGCCGATATTTTCAAAGAGAATTAGAGGAGGTATTCTATATGGATTCAAATCTCTTTTCTCAAATTAACACAACGATTGCTGTTAAAGAAAATAGTTTTATCACCGTAGATACATTTCAAAAAATGCTTCAAGCGGGGAACAAGGATGACATCGCACTTTTGTTGCAGACAACGCCTTATCACCTATCGGTGGAAGAATTGGACGATTTGACAGCCATTGATGCGAGTTTGATGCGAGAATTATCACAAGAATACAAATGGGCATTTGCAGAAGCGCCTGAAAAAACGATTGTCAATATGTTTTCACTGCGTTATGTTTATCATAATGTCAAGGTTCTTCTGAAAGCTAAGGCAACTGGAAAAGATTTGTCAGATTTGCTTATTCCGATTGGTGAACATTCTTTAGAAGCTTTGCAACATATGATTTCTGCTTTAAAATCCGATTTTTTCCCTGATTTTATGGTGGCAGAGATTCGAGATATTTGGGCAGAATATGAAGATTACAAGGATATTCGCGTTCTGGAAATCGGAGCTGATTTGGCTTACTTTAACCATTTGCAAAAAATAGCAGAGCAGTCTGAAATACCAGCTTTTAGTCAGGCAGCAACGTTGATGATTGATTTTTATAATGTTACCACGGTTCAGCGGGCTTTACGTCAAAAGAAACCGCACAGCTTTATGCTCCAATTGTTGTCTGATAATGGTAGTTTTACGGCTGATGAATTTATTGATTTGGTTGAAAATAATGACTTGATTTCATGGTTTAATCAGGTTAATCCAGGTATTTTAGATACTTCGCTGGTGGCTTACGAAGAAAAAATGCGTCAAGGAACGATTTCAGTTGTTGAATTAGAATATCTTTACGACGTGATGCAATTTCAATTGCTTGACCAAGCGCGTTATGAGGTGCAAGGTCCATTGGTCTTGGCAAGATACTTGCTGGGACGAGAATTTGAAGTTACAAATCTTCGCTTATTATTATCTGCCTTATGTAATGATATGCCGCTAGAGGTTGTCAGAGAAAGGATGCGACCAATCTATGGACAATAAAAAATACAAAATTGGCGTTGTTGGAAATCGCGATGCTATCCTGCCATTTCGTATGATTGGTTTTAATACTTTTCCAGTCAATCATGCGCAGGAAGCTATCAATACCCTGCGTCAATTGGCAATGAATGACTATGGTATTGTTTATCTAACAGAAGACATCGCAGCTAAAATTCCAGATACTATTGCTTATTATGATACGCAAGTGACACCAGCTGTTATCCTTATCCCAACGCACAAAGGCTCAGCAGGGCTAGGCTTACAACGTGTTCAAGATAACGTGGAAAAAGCAGTCGGACAGAATATTTTGTAATGGGCTAGACACCACTAACATCAAAGATGTTTAGTGCTGTCACGCTTGGCGTTATATCGCCAACCTAAGCCCCTTACTAGCTCGTCGGAAAGTTAAAAAACGAATTTTCCTTCTCGCGTCGTAACAATTTGTTTATCTGACTATTGGCTGACAGTAAGTGGGTGCCAACTGTTATGGCAGTTGCCTAGTTCGCTTACTAGGATTTTAGGGGCTTATTATCGCCCCCCAAAAAATCCGTCGTAATAGTTTAATTGGGAGTGGGACAAATAAAGATTAAAAAGCGAATCGGTAATTTCGAAGAAATTCGATTTCGTTATCTCAACCACTGCACTTTGTAAATAATAATTATATAAACAAAGAAGCTGGGTACTTTCGTCTCAGCCTTTGTGGGGTGTCGAGCTAGGCAGCTGTGGAGTCAGTTGTGGTTGTGAAACTATCTGTGGATAATTTATTAATCATTTGACATAAATCTGTTGTTTTCTCAGGTGTGGTTTTGTTTTACTTTTCGAAGAGTATTAGCAGTTGGGAACAACAAAAAGAAATGCTTATCTTAATCAGGAGGAAAAATCTTGAGCCAAGGAAAAATTATAAAAGTTTCAGGGCCGCTGGTTGTGGCTTCTGGAATGCAAGAGGCAAATATTCAAGATATTTGTCGTGTTGGAGACTTGGGATTGATTGGCGAAATTATTGAAATGCGCCGCGACCAAGCTTCTATCCAAGTTTATGAAGAAACATCAGGCATTGGTCCTGGTGAACCTGTTGTGACAACAGGGAATCCACTGTCTGTTGAATTGGGACCAGGGTTGATTTCTCAAATGTTTGACGGGATTCAACGTCCTTTGGACCGTTTTAAAACAGCGACGAATAGTGATTTCTTGATTCGTGGTGTCGAGCTCCCAAGTCTTGACCGTGAAGCAAAGTGGGACTTTGTGCCACATTTGGAAGTTGGTGCAGAGGTTAGTACTGGTGATATTTTGGGAACTGTTCAAGAAACCTCAGTCGTTGAACACCGTATCATGGTGCCAAACAATGTCTCAGGAAAACTAATTTCTATCACAGCAGGTGAATTCACCGTTGATGAAACGGTTTATGAAATTGCACAAGCTGACGGGTCTATTTTTAAAGGAACACTTTTGCAAAAATGGCCTGTTCGTAAAGGACGTCCTGTTGCTCAACGCTTGATTCCAGAGGAACCTTTGGTAACAGGTCAACGCGTTATTGACACTTTCTTTCCTGTGACAAAAGGCGGTGCTGCTGCCGTACCAGGACCTTTCGGAGCTGGTAAAACGGTTGTTCAACACCAAATCGCCAAATTTGCGAATGTGGATATTGTTATTTACGTTGGTTGTGGTGAACGTGGTAATGAAATGACCGATGTTTTGAATGAATTTCCAGAATTGATTGACCCAAATACTGGTCAATCTATCATGCAACGTACAGTCTTGATTGCCAATACATCAAATATGCCCGTGGCTGCGCGTGAAGCTTCTATTTACACAGGGATTACGATTGCTGAATACTTCCGAGATATGGGGTATTCTGTCGCCATTATGGCAGATTCAACATCTCGTTGGGCAGAAGCACTTCGTGAAATGTCAGGGCGTTTGGAAGAAATGCCAGGTGACGAAGGTTACCCAGCTTACCTAGGTTCTCGTATTGCTGAATATTATGAACGTGCTGGTCGTGCTCGTGTACTTGGTCAAGAAGGCCGCGAAGGTACAATTACCGCTATTGGTGCTGTATCACCTCCAGGAGGAGACATTTCAGAACCTGTTACGCAAAATACTCTACGTATTGTTAAAGTGTTCTGGGGCTTGGATGCTCCGCTTGCTCAACGTCGTCATTTTCCAGCAATTAACTGGTTGACATCCTATTCACTTTATAAAGATGAAGTTGGGAAGTACGTTGATAAAGTCCAAAAAACAAATTGGGCTGCTAAGGTGACACAAGCTATGAATATTTTGCAACGTGAGTCTAGTTTGGAAGAAATTGTACGCTTGGTTGGTATTGATTCACTTTCTGAAACTGACCGTTTGACCATGGAAATTGCTAAACAAATCCGTGAGGATTATTTGCAACAAAATGCCTTTGATTCAGTTGATACCTTCACTTCATTTGCCAAACAAGAAGCGATGCTTAACAATATTTTGAATTTTGCGGATGAAGCTAAAAAAGCCCTTGAACTAGGAGCTTATTTCACTGAAATTATGGATGGAACCGTTGAAGTACGTGACCGCATGGCACGTAGTAAATATATTGCCGAGGAAAATATTGACCAAATCAAAGCGCTATCTGAACAAGCACAAGAAGCGATTCATCAAGTGTTAGCAAAAGGAGGTATCTAAGATGAGTGTTCTTAAAGAATATCGAACAGTCAGAGAAGTTGTTGGACCTCTGATGATTGTTGACCAAGTTTCTGGTGTTCACTACAATGAATTGGTTGAAATCAAGCTTCATAATGGTGAAGTTCGTCAAGGGCAAGTGCTTGAAGTTCAAGAAGATAAAGCCATGGTTCAACTTTTTGAAGGGTCTAGTGGTATCAATCTTGAAAAGGCGAAGGTGCGTTTTACAGGACATCCTTTGGAATTGCCAGTATCAGAAGATATGGTTGGACGTATTTTCAATGGTATGGGAAAACCAATTGACGGTGGACCAGATTTGATTCCGGAAAAATATTTGGATATTGACGGTCAAGCAATCAATCCCGTGGCGCGTGATTATCCTGATGAATTTATTCAAACAGGGATTTCAGCGATTGACCATTTGAATACCTTGGTTCGTGGGCAAAAATTACCTGTATTTTCAGGTTCAGGTCTCCCTCACAATGAATTAGCAGCGCAAATTGCGCGTCAAGCAACGGTCTTAAATTCTGATGAAAATTTTGCGGTTGTTTTTGCAGCCATGGGGATTACCTTTGAAGAAGCAGAATTTTTCATGAATGACTTACGTCAAACGGGAGCGATTGACCGTTCTGTTCTCTTTATCAATTTGGCAAATGACCCTGCTATCGAACGTATTGCCACACCACGTATTGCCTTGACAACAGCTGAATATTTGGCTTACGAAAAAGATATGCACGTGTTGGTTATCATGACGGATATGACCAACTACTGTGAAGCGCTTCGTGAAGTGTCGGCTGCACGTCGTGAAGTCCCTGGGCGCCGTGGTTACCCTGGTTACCTTTACACAAACTTGTCAACACTTTATGAACGTGCGGGGCGTTTGGTTGGTAAAAAAGGTTCTGTAACACAGATTCCTATTTTGACCATGCCTGAAGATGACATTACGCACCCAATTCCTGACTTGACAGGTTACATCACCGAAGGACAAATCATTTTATCACATGAGTTGTATAATTCTGGTTATCGTCCACCGATTAATGTATTGCCATCACTATCTCGTTTGAAAGATAAAGGATCAGGTGAAGGTAAAACACGTGGTGACCATGCGGCAACAATGAACCAACTTTTCGCTGCTTACGCCCAAGGAAAACAAGCGGCAGAATTGGCTGTTGTGTTGGGTGAATCAGCCCTGTCTGATATTGATAAACTTTATGTGGAATTCACTAAACGTTTTGAAGAAGAATACATTAATCAAGGTTTCCAAACAAATCGTAGCATCGAAGAAACGCTTGATTTAGGCTGGGAATTGTTATCAATCCTCCCACGTACCGAACTCAAACGTATCAAAGACGATATGCTTGACCAACACCTTCCGCAAACTAAAACAGATGACAAGTAATCATTAAAACATTTAGTAAAGGAGGTAGGTTCTATGGCACGTTTAAATGTAAAACCCACTCGAATGGAATTGAGTAACCTCAAGGAACGTTTAAAAACCGCAACTCGTGGACACAAATTACTCAAAGATAAACGAGATGAATTAATGCGACGTTTTGTTGATCTCATTCGTGAAAATAATGAATTACGCAAAGAAGTAGAAGCGGCTCTGGTCGGTCATATGCAAGATTTTGTCATGGCGAAATCTCTTGAAAACACACTGATGGTAGAAGAAATGTTTTCAGTTCCGACAAAAGAGGTTCAACTGTTTATTGAAACAGAAAATGTTATGAGCGTTACTGTTCCCAAAATGCACAGCCATATTGAAAATCCGTATGGTGATGACAACGGTGACGTTGTGTACAGTTATCTAGCTTCTAACAGTGAAATGGACGACACCTTGGTTGCCATTGAGGGCTTGACAGAGAAATTGCTTCGTCTGGCTGAAATCGAAAAATCTTGTCAACTAATGGCTGACGAAATTGAAAAAACACGCCGTCGTGTCAATGGTTTGGAATACTCAACCATTCCACAATTGGAAGAAACCATCCACTATATCGAACTAAAACTCGAAGAAACAGAGCGCGCTAACTTAGTCCGCATTATGAAAGTAAAATAAAAACAAAAAGTGTCTTTTAGACGCTTTTTTGTTAGTTTTAATTTGTAAGCGAATCCTTTTACTTCTAGGTTGTAAGGTGGTAGACTATAGGTAACTTAAGGACAGGAGGAATTTAACATGTCTGAAAAGAAATATGATGCAAAGTTGGACCAAGTCAAGGGAAGCCTTAAAGAAGGTTTCGGAAAAGTAACAGGTGATAAAAAACTAGAAACAGAAGGTCTTGCCGAAAAGACTATTGCCAAAGGAAAAGAATTAGCCAGTGATGTCAAAGAAAGCGCGGAAGGTGCTGTCGAAGGTGTCAAAAAAGCTCTTCATAAAGATAACTAAAAGTTACATATTCTAATTAATAAAAGTACCCTGAAAGTTAGATAAAACAGGGTACTTTTTAATAATATTCAGCCATAAAATGTCTTATCTTGAAAATAATTAGTGCATTATTAGTTTGCTAGACCTAATTGTTACTAAAAACTTGTAAGAGAGAATGAAATTTTTCCTGTTTTATATCTTATAGGCATAAAATTGAGTTATTAGAAATTGGAGTAATTTTCTATTTTTATATCATAAATATGATATTTTTTCACAATTTTTAATATATTGCCCGTTATGAAAGCGCTATACTTATGGCGTAACGATAAAAGGAGGATTTTAAGAAAAAGAATTTTATTTAGTTGATGATTATCTAGAAGCTTACAGTTGAAGAAGAGGAAAAATTCCTTTTCTAAAGTAATTAAAATTGAGGTATTTATTATGTGGAAAAAAATTAGTAGCTTAGTTGTTTTGTTAATGGTCTTCTTTGGTTATCAGCAAAGTGTTGATGCGGATAGTTATTATCATTATGGTGAAGGATTTGACTGGTACAATCCTTGGTCTATGGAGTTAAGAACAGGGACGAACGGTGGAATGTTTAATTGTTACTGGGATCCTGCAAATGTAACTTTTAATAATGGTATGATGAGTTTGAAAATTGATAGCAATGGTTATGGTGGTTATACTGGTGGGGAGTGGCGTAGCCAAGAACGCTTTGGTTATGGGCTTTTTCAAGTTAATATGAAGCCAATTAAAAATCCAGGTGTTGTTTCTTCTTTCTTTACTTATACTGGTCCTAGCGACGGAACAAAATGGGATGAAATTGATATTGAATTTTTAGGTAAGGACACAACTAAAGTACAATTTAATTATTTTACTGATGGTGTTGGAAATCATGAGTATCTTTATGATTTAGGATTTGATGCTTCTCAAGGTTTCCATACCTATGGATTTGACTGGCAGGCTGATCATATTACTTGGTATGTTGATGGAAGAGCTGTTTATACAGCATATAATAATATTCCTAACACACCTGGTAAAATTATGATGAATACGTGGCCAGGGGTTGGAGTCGATGATTGGTTAGCACCATATAATGGAGCAACTCCTTTATACGCATACTATGATTGGATTAGTTACGATAGATTTTAATTAAATTCATCAACAAATATCTTAAAGGATTTTGTTATAAAATAACTCTTTAAAATTCTTTCTTTATTAAAACGTTAGAAAAAAGCTGATTCATCATATTGGGTCAGTTCTTTTTTATAATTTAAAGGTATGTTACAATAAGTGAAAGCGTTTTATTCTTTGGGGAGGATAGTATGAAACATAGAAATGAGTGGAGACTTTTAGCAATTAGCGATAATTTAGATGGCGTGGAACATCGTTCACTGACAGAAGAATTTCTATTTTATCAAGCAGTAGCGACAGGTGATGTTGAAGCTGTTCGAAAAAATTGTGAAGCAGAACGTTTCATATCAGATGATGGTGTTGGTACCTTATCACGTAATCCAGTTACTAATTTAAAATATCATTTTGTTGTTACGGCAGCTATGATTACACGTATGTGTGGTCAAAATGGAATGGAATTGGAGCAAGCTTTTAGACTTAGTGATTTTTATATTCAAAAATTAGACGATATCTACAAAATTCAAGAAGTTCAACAGTTACATGATGAGATGGTTATTGATTACACTGAGCGTATGCATCATAAAATTCAAAAAGATATTATTTCAAAACATGTATCAGATTGTAAGGATTATATTTATTGTCATGTAAAAGAGCGTATTACAGTTGAGCAATTAGCGAATGAATTTGCTATTTCAGCAAGCTATTTATCTCGGTTGTTTAAAAAAGAAGTTGGAATCTCTGTTAGTGGTTATATCAAAAATAAGAAAGTAGAAATTGCTAAAGACTTACTGAAATTTAGTGATTACTCTATGATTGAAATTGCTAATCAGTTATCATTTTCCTCCCAAAGCCATTTTATTCAGCAATTTAAAGAAGTTGTTGGTATAACTCCTAAAAAATATCGTGATACTCACCATGTTATTAAATGGGACAAAAAATTTGTGCAGAAATAGATATATGTTTGAAGTAATATAGCGTAAAATAAAGTACATTAATCAAAGTTCTCAGGCATATCGTCTGAGGCTTTTTTGTTTTTGCGAAAAATCATCCATAGTGCTGAAAATTTTTTCTTACAATTCTGTAAGAGCTTGCGGTGAAAATTTGGTTAAACTGAACTTTAGAGGAATTGCCACAAATTTGCCCTAGTTTTGCAACAATTTGCCCAAGATTTCTCTAGTGAATTTGATTATACTGATTTAGTATGAGGAGCAAGTCATGAAAGAAATAAGTCAATTTGTCCTAAAGACATTACTTTATGTGTTGATTTTTTTAGCATTAATCTATTTTTTCAGTTATCTTGGGCGTGGTCAGGGTAACTTCATCTACAATGAGTTTTAGAAAGGTAAGTTTTCATGTTACACGATATGATTGAAAGAATTGAGCATTTTGCGCAGGTGCAGGGTGATTTTCCTGTCTATAATATTCTAGGAGATGTTCACACTTATGGTGATTTAAAGGCTGATTCAGATGCCTTGGCAACCTACATTGATTTTTTGAAAATTGAAGAAAAGTCACCAGTTTTGGTTTTTGGCGGTCAAGAATATGAAATGTTAGCCAGCTTTGTTGGGCTGACAAAGTCAGGTCATGCTTATATTCCAGTTGACCAACATTCCGCACTTGAGAGAATTGAAGCTATTTTGGCAATAGCAGAGCCAAGCTTGATTATTGCCGTTGGTGACTTTCCTTTGGAAATCACACACATTCCTATCATTAAATCCGCAGAGCTCAAGACTATTTTTGCTCAACAATCAGATTATCACCTCACACATTCTGTCAAAGGTGATGATAATTATTATATTATTTTCACGTCTGGCACAACGGGTCAGCCAAAGGGCGTGCAAATTTCGCATGATAATTTGCTTAGTTTTACCAATTGGATGATTGAAGCAGAGGCTTTTTCCGTTCCGCAACGCCCACAAATGCTGGCGCAGCCACCGTATTCATTTGATTTGTCGGTCATGTACTGGGCACCGACTTTAGCCTTGGGTGGCACGCTTTTTGCGCTTCCAAAAGAGTTGACAACAGACTTTCAACGTCTTTTTACGACGATTAATCAATTGCCGATTGGTGTTTGGACATCAACGCCTTCTTTTGTTGATATGGCAATGTTATCAAATGATTTTAATTATGAAACCTTACCCAACTTGACGCATTTTTATTTTGACGGCGAAGAATTAACGGTGAAAACCGTTCAAAAATTGCGCAGTCGTTTCCCAAAAGCTCGTATTGTGAATGCTTATGGTCCAACGGAGGCGACCGTGGCGCTTTCTGCCATAGCTATCACAGATGAGATGTTAGCGACTTGCAAGCGTCTGCCGATTGGCTACACCAAAGCCGATTCTCCCACTTTTGTCATCGATGAAAATGGCAATCCTTTGCCAAATGGAGAACAAGGCGAAATCATCGTGTCCGGTCCAGCTGTTTCTAAAGGTTACCTCAACAATCCAGAACGCACGCAAGCTGCTTTCTTCGAATTCAATGGTTTGCCAGCCTATCACACGGGTGACTTAGGTATCATGACTGACCACGGTATGCTTCTTTACGGTGGGCGCATGGATTTTCAAATAAAATTCAACGGCTACCGCATCGAGCTTGAGGAAGTCTCACAAAATCTGAATAAATCAATCTATATCAAGTCGGCTGTGGCTGTCCCGCGTTACAACAAAGACCACAAAGTACAAAATCTGTTGGCTTACGTTGTTTTAAAAGACGGTGTTGCAGAGCAATTTGAGCGTCAACTGGACATTACTAAGGTAATCAAAGAAGAACTCAAAGACATCATGATGGATTACATGATGCCGTCTAAATTCCTCTATCGTGACAGCTTACCACTCACACCGAATGGGAAAATCGATATTAAAGGCTTGATGAACGAGGTAAATCGCCGATGAGTGAGTTTCTTCAGCAATTACCGCATTTGGAAGCTTATGGCAATCCGCAATATTTTCTGTATTTGATTGTGGCTGTGCTTCCCATTTTCATCGGATTATTTTTCAAGAAACGCTTTCCGCTGTATGAAGCCTTGGTTAGTCTAGCTTTCATTATTTTGATGTTAACGGGAAAAACGGCTAATCAGCTTGTGGCGTTGTTAGCTTATGTCGTTTGGCAAGTAATTCTCGTCTTTTCCTACAAGATTTACCGAAAACGTCATAATCATAAATGGATTTTCTATCTTTGGGTGTTTTTGTCTATTTTGCCATTAGCTTGGACCAAGCTGACGCCCTTGGTGACCATTGACAATCACCAATCACTTTTTGTTTTTTTAGGAATTTCTTACCTGACTTTTCGTGCGGTTGGTATGATTATGGAAATGCGAGACGGCGTGCTGAGTGAATTTACCATGTGGGAATTCGTGCGTTTCTTGCTTTTTATGCCGACATTTTCAAGTGGTCCGATTGACCGTTTCAAACGGTTTAATGAAGATTACGAGAATATTCCTGAAAAAGCTGAGCTTCTGAATATGTTAGAAGGAAGCGTGCATTACTTGATGCTTGGTTTTCTTTACAAATTCATTTTGGCTTATGTTTTTGGTAGCTTGCTATTGCCACAGCTAAAAGAGTGTGCCCTGCAAATGGGTGGTGTGTTTAACATTGCAACGCTTGGCGTCATGTATGCTTATGGGTTTGATTTGTTCTTTGACTTTGCAGGTTATAGCATGTTTGCCCTTGCTATTTCTAATTTTATGGGCGTTAAGAGCCCTGTTAACTTCAATCAACCTTTTAAATCACGTGATTTAAAGGAATTCTGGAATCGTTGGCACATGAGTTTGTCATTTTGGTTCCGTGATTTTGTTTTTATGCGTTTGGTCAAGGTTTTAGTTAAACACAAAGTCTTTAAAAATCGAAATGTCACCTCAAGTGTTGCCTACATTGTCAATATGCTAATCATGGGCTTCTGGCATGGATTGACTTGGTATTATATCACTTACGGTCTTTTTCATGGTATTGGGCTTGTGATTAACGATGCTTGGGTGCGAAAGAAGAAAAAGATTAATCGAGAGCGTAAGGCGCAAGATTTGCCACCTTTGCCAGATAACAAATGGACGCAGGCACTTGGTATTTTTATCACATTTAACGTTGTGATGTTGTCATTTTTACTATTTTCAGGTTTCTTAGACCAGCTGTGGTTTCCAAAAACAGCTGGGAAATAAACCGTTTCAGATTTAAAAGGAGTTTATCACATGGATATAAAAACAGATGTATTAGCGATTATTGATGACCTTTTCATGGAAGATGTTTCTGACATGATGGATGAAGATTTATTTGATGCGGGCGTGCTAGATAGCATGGGAACGGTGGAACTCATTGTGGAATTGGAAAGTCATTTTGACATTGATATTCCGATTTCAGAATTTGGGCGTAATGACTGGAACACAGCCAATAAAATCATTGCGGGAATAGAGGAACTTTGCCATGCTTAAGCGCCTCTGGCAGATTTTAGGACCAGTTGTCTGTGCTGTACTAATTGTTCTTTTGGTTTTTATCTGTGTTCCAACAGCTAATCAAAAGCATGATTTAAAAGCTGAGAAAAAAGATGCGGTGTCATTAAGCAAAACGAGTTTTAAGAGTAAATATAAAAAGGTACGTGCCTTAACAGATGCTAAGCACCGCTTTGTTCCCTTTTTTGGCTCTAGCGAATGGCTGCGCTTTGATAAAATGCATCCGTCTGTCTTGGCAGAAAAATATCATCGCAACTATACGCCTTATTTACTCGGACAACGTGGCTCGGCTTCGCTAACGCATTATTTTGGTATTCAGCAGATTAATAAAGAACTCAAAAATAAACAAGCTGTTTATGTAATATCACCACAATGGTTTACATCTAAGGGAGCGAGCGCTAGCGCTTTTCAAGAATATTTTAGCAGCGGACAAGCGATTGATTTCCTAAAACATCAAAAAGGCAGTGTTTATGACCGCTATGCTGCTAAACGCTTTTTGAAAATGTACCCTGACTCTTCTTTTAAGGATATGATGGAAAATGTTGCGGCAGGAAAATCGTTGACTGCCTCTGACAATGAAAATCTCAACACACAACAGATGATTTTCCAGAAAGAAGATGCTCTTTTTAGCCAAATCCCTATGTTTGACAATTATGACAGCAAGATTAAACCGCAAGCTAAGAAATTGCCAGCTTGTTTTTCTTACAGCGAGCTCGGTGGCATAGCTATCGCTGACGGAAAAAAACGAAGTAGTAATAATACCTTTGATATCGACAACACTTTTTTTGACACACGTCTTAAAGCGCAACTCAAACGATTAAAACAGTCTCAAACAAAATTTAATTACTTAAACTCTCCAGAATACAATGATTTACAACTAGTGCTCAGTCAATTTGTACAGGACAATACCAATGTTCTCTTTGTTATCCCACCAGTCAATAGTAAATGGGCAAATTATACTGGTCTTAATCAAGCCATGTACCAAAAAACAGTCGCTAAGATAAAGTATCAATTGCAAAGTCAAGGCTTTACCAATATTGCTGATTTTTCAAAAGATGGTGACAAACCTTTCTTTATGCAAGATACTATTCACATGGGGTGGACTGGCTGGTTAGCCATGGACAAAGCTGTTAATCCGTTTCTAAGTCAGAAACAAGCCACACCAAGTTATCACTTAAACGACCAATTTTTAACGAAAGCTTGGGCAAGCTACGACGGCTCAGTTCAGCAGTTTAATGCGAAATCTTAAAAGAATTCCTTGTCATAATCGGCAAGGAATTTTAATATTTTCTGTTGTTAAATTTTCATATTTGCAAATTTCTGAAAATAGCATCTTTTGGGAGTACAATATCCTTGTAAGCGTTTTATAGACCAAAAATCAGTTACATTGAAACGCAAAGAAAGGAAATCATGTTAAAAGAAATTGGGACGTATGTTAGGATTGCCGACTTGTTACTTGCTGCGCTATTAATTTTAGATAGGGGTGTCAAAAGCACTCTAGTCATCGCAATAGTCGTTTTTATCAGTTCTGTTATCGTGCAGATTATGTTATCTTACAAACGTTTAAAAATAGCAAACAACTATAACTAAATTATCATTTCGCTTTCTGGATTGTTATTTTTAATTTCTAAAATCATTTTACCTTCTGAAACATTGTGATATTTTGGATTTAAAACGCTCAAATAGCCATTTAACACTTAATATCTGGAGAATATCTCCCGACTATCACAATAGGAGGTTTTTAATGATGCGAAAGGTTTTACAATCCATTTTAGTAACTTTTCTCGGACTCGGACTGTTATTGTCAGCCCAGAAAGTTGAAGCCGTCGATGCTAATCGGCAGAGCAATGTCGCTGTGACGAATACTAGCATTGTGATTAATAATTACGAGTTTGGTCCTGGTGTTGATAAAATCGTATTGCAAACGAATGCGTCTTTGCGAAATGTTGATGCTAGTTCGGCAACGGTGACAACAGCAGGTATAACACGTCAAGTCACAAATGCCTACTTGTCTGATGCAAATGGCAATGCGGTGCAGTCATGGGGCGGTAGAAACACCAGCCAATACATTACACTAGAATTGAGTGTGAGCTATAATAATGATGACCCAGCACAAAGTGCGTCACCGTTTAGTTTTGATTTAAGTACTTATCGCAATACGTGGGTGAGTAGTTATGTGGTCAAAGTCGAAGGGCTTAATGTGACTCCACTTTATGGTTACAATAGCACTCAATTGAATGCTGAACAAGAGACTATTAATAATAAAATCACGCCTTCTGCTAATCGTTTCACGGAACGTGGCAGTTATAGCTTATCCTACGTTGCCTACCAACCTGAGTCAGCAACAGGTGGTGAAAAGAATCCATTGATTGTGTGGCTACATGGCATTGGTGAAGCAGGAACAGATATTAATTTCCCACTTTTAGCTAATGAAGTCAATCTATTAACCGAGGATACTATTCAAAATCATTTCACCTCGACAGGAACAGGTTCTCAACGTGGCGCTTATGTTTTAGTTCCACAATCACCGACAGCGTGGGGGCAAAATCAAGCAGAACTAATGGATACGATTAATCAGTATATCACTGCTCATCCAGATATTGATAGCAGTCGTGTGTATTTAATCGGAGGCTCAAACGGAGCTGCCATGTCCGTTCAAATGGGGCTCACTTATCCAAATACCTTTGCTGCCTTGGTACCAATTGCTGCACCGCTTTCTTACCAAATGACAATAGCTGACAGCGGTGAGGAAATTTATAGCCTAGATGAGAGCACATTAACAGCTTTAAAAGACCAGTCAATGTGGTTCATCACCGCGCGTTCAGACGCCAGCGTTCCTGTGGATACCAATACTTTGCCGTATTATAAAGCTTTGCTCAATGGCGGAGCTACTAACAAATGGTTAACCTACTACGAAAGTGTCGTTGGTACAGAATTAGCCCAAGAATACAACGGTCATTGGTCTTGGATTTACCTCTTTCATGACCAAGCCACAGGCGTCCAAAACACAACGAATGTCGTTACATGGTCAGGTTTAACGGGCATGGTTGCGACAAACCCAACCAATGGTGGTGACGCCCAAGCCCAAGTCAACGGTGTTTCTTATAACAATATTTTCGACTGGCTAAACGCCCAATACGCAACCAATTAATCTAAAAACCCCTCCTTATAGGATTTATAATGAGGGGTTAGTGTTTATAAAGCTATTATCATTTTGCTAAGGAAAGTCCACTAAGAAATTTTTTCGATTAGGCGGACCAAATCTTTGGCTTCTTTTGAGAGGATAGCATGTCGTGAATGAGCATAGCTGACGTAGAAAGAGATACGGTCTTGCTCAGCCAGAGGTACTTTGACCAATTGGTCAGAACCTGACGTTAGCGCAATATCAGACAGCAATGAAATGCCCATGTTTTCCGCAACCATTTGCTTAATTACTGAAACATCATCGATTTTAAACAAAATTGAAGCTTGGTCATGGTAACGATGATTGAGCTGATTAAAAGCGGTTAGGTGGATATTATGCTCATCTAACAAGATAAATTTTTCGTAAAGAATATCCTGAAAAGACAGTTCTTTCTGGTTTGCCAAAGGATGTTTTGGAGAAAGAACGACATAAAAATCTTTTTTAAACAGCGAATGAATAATCAACTGGTCGTTTTTGAGCGGCGCTAGCGAACCCAACAGACTGAAATCCAATTGTCCATCTAGCAATTTCATCATTAAACTATTAGAGCCACCACGCACAGCCTTAACTTGTGAAAATGGGGCGATACTTTCATTTTTGTGAAGGAGTTCCGTCAGCAAATAATTGCAGATAATCGGTGGCAATCCAACAGCCATCATAGGATTGAGTGACTGATGCACCTCGTTGACCGCTGTCTTTATTTGAAGTAGAACATCTTCAACATGGCTTTGAAAAATATCACCTTGCAAAGTAAGTGCTGCTGAGCGATGTGACGGGTCTTTAATGACCAAATCACAACCCAATTCTTTTTCAAGTCGTTTAATAGCATAAGTAATTGTCGGTTGACTAACTTGAAAATATTGTGCAGCAGCGGTATAAGATTTTAGCTTTGCTAATTGGTAAAAATATTCTAAATCTCGTAAATTCATTCAGACCTCCTTGCTTTATTTTACCATAATCTTTTAAAACTTATTATAAATATTATTTATCAAAACTATGGCGTTTGACTATAAGAACTGGAACAGTTTATAATGACCCGCATAAGAAATTTCTTCTTATTTAATATATCTTTAGGAGGATACGTCATGCGTGGACATGATATTTTAAACAACCCATTCTTAAATAAGGGTACTGCTTTTACCATGGAAGAACGTAAAGAACTAGGATTGCTTGGTATTCTACCACCTTACGTTCAAACAATCGAAGAACAAGCTGAACAAGCTTATCAACATTTCTTGCGTAAACCATCAAATCTTGAAAAACGCCATTTCTTAATGGAAATTTTCAACACAAACCGTACGCTTTTCTACTACCTATTCAACCAACACATCGTTGAATTTAACCCAATCGTGTATGACCCAGTTATCGCTGAAACGATTGAAGAATATAGTGAATTGTATGTTGACCCACAATACGCTGCTTACCTTGATATCAATCACCCAGAAAATATCGAAGAAACACTAAAAAATGCTGCTGGTGACCGTGACATTCGTTTAATCGTTGTGACAGATGCCGAAGGAATTCTTGGTATTGGTGACTGGGGTGTCCAAGGTGTGGATATTTCTGTTGGTAAATTGATGATTTACACAGCTGCTGCAGGTATTGACCCTGCTTCAGTTATGCCACTTGTTATCGATGCTGGTACAAACCGTAAAGAACTTTTGGAAAATCCAATGTATCTTGGTAACCGTCACGAACGTGTTACTGGTGATAAATACTATGAATTTATCGACAAATTCGTTCAAACTGCTGAAAATATGTTCCCTAAATTGTACCTTCACTGGGAAGATTTCGGTCGTTCAAATGCTGCCAACATTCTTAACAAATACAAAAAAGAAATTCCAACATTTAACGATGACATTCAAGGAACCGGTATCGTTGTTCTTGGTGGTATCTTTGGTGCCATGGACATCACAGGCGAAAAATTAACTGACCAAGTTTACCTTTGCTACGGTGGTGGTTCTGCTGGTGCTGGTATTGCTGACCGTGTTCATGCTGAAATGGTTTCAGAAGGACTTTCATCAGAAGAAGCTTACAAACATTTCTTCATGATTGACAAACAAGGTCTCCTTTTCGACGATATGGAAGATTTGACACCTGCCCAAAAACCATTCGCTAAAAAACGTGAAGATTTTGCAAATTGCGGTGACATGACTAAACTTCTTGACGTTATCAAAGCTGTTAAACCAACAATCTTGGTTGGAACATCAACAGATGCTGGTGCTTTCACTAAAGAAGTCGTTGAAGCAATGTGCGAAAACACTGAACGCCCAGTTATCTTCCCAATTTCTAACCCAACTAAGAAATTAGAAGCAACAGCCCAACAAGTTATCGAATGGTCAGACGGTAAAGCCTTCGTTGCGACTGGTGTGCCTTCAGGTACAGTAAGCTACAAAGGTGTTGATTACCAAATCGGTCAAGCAAACAATGCCCTAATCTATCCAGGTCTTGGTCTTGGTATGTTGGCTTCTGAAGCATCACTTCTTACAGATGAAATGATTGGTGCTGCAGCTCACTCACTTAGTGGTCTTGTAGATCCAGGTCAACCAGGAGCACCTGTTCTTCCTCCATTCCAATACGTTGCTGAAGTGTCAATCAAAGTTGCGGAAGCTGTTGCTAAAAAAGCTCAAGAACAAGGCTTAGCTCAAGCTGAAGAAAAAGACATGGCTAAAGCTGTTCGCGATCTTAAATGGTATCCAAAATATTAGTTTAGGAGGATAACCATTCGTATGAAAAAGTTATCTAATATCAAAATTGCGGGGCTTTCTCTTCCGCTTTATACGGCTCTGGTTATCATTTTAGCTGTTGTTATTGCAATGGGAAAACTACCGCTCAACATGGTTGGAATTACTTTCATGTTGGTCGTTTTAGGACATCTTTTCTACTTCCTTGGTGAACGATTACCATTTTGGAATACTTACCTTGGTGGTGGGTCAGTCTTTACCTTGCTGTTAGCCGCAATCTTAGCTTCAACAGGATTGATTCCAAAATCAGTTGTCTCAGCCACTTCTAGTTTCATGAGTGATTGGGGCTTTCTAGATTTTTACATTGCAGCGCTTATTTGTGGCTCAATTCTAGGAATGAACCGCAAACTTTTGGTGAAAGCCTCTGCTAAATTCATTCCTGTCGCTCTTTTATCAATGGTTATCGGTTTCTTTGCAACTGGTGCTGTTGGGGCTTTGCTCGGTCAAGGCTTTGGACATTCTGTCATGTACATTTCATTTGCCCAAATGGCAGGAGGAATGGGTGCAGGAATCGTGCCATTATCCAAAATCTATGCGGCTGGATTGCACACAGATGCCTCATCAATCTTGTCACAATTAGCCCCAGCAACCACGCTAGGAAATATTTTTGCCATTATCGGTGCCATTGTGTTGGCGCGTGGATTTGCTAACACTAAATTCAATGGGCACGGTGTGCTCATCCCTGTTGATAAAGACGATTTGAAAAAATCTGAAGCTCCGCTTGACCCTACAAAAATCGGTGTCGGAATGATGCTTGCCTTTGCCCTTTTCCTTATCGGCGTTATCTTAAATGCCTTTATTCCAAAAGTGCACAGCTATGCCTTTATGATTATTATTGTCTTTGTTCTCAAAGCGCTTGATATTGTACCAAAACCATTAGAAGAAGCAGTGGTTATGTTTAATCGTGTGATTATGACTAACTTGACACACGCTGTTTTGGCAGGTATTGGGCTTTCAATGATTGATTTGAGTTCATTAGCGCAAGCCATGACATGGCAATTTGTCCTTATCAGTTTAACATCTGTTGTGTCAATGGGACTTGCTAGCTGGATTTTGGGACAAGTTCTCGGTATGTATCCAGTCGAAACAGCTATCGGTGCTGGGATGATTAACAATTCCATGGGTGGCACAGGAAATATCGCTGTGCTTTCTGCGGCGGACCGCATGGAAATGATTGCCTTTGCCCAAATGGCAAACCGCCTAGGCGGCGCAATTGTCCTCATCCTAGGAGGAATCCTTATCCAATTTTTACATTAATTCAACAACTTCTGGAAAAATATTCATTCTTGTTCTTTGGCAAGATTGAATATTTTTTAGATGATATAATAACCATGTAAGCTATCTGTAGTGAGTTGAAAAATGACTAGAAAGTTCTAGTCATTTTTTTAAGCTCTAAATTTTGATCAACTTATTTTTAAATAATATTTGACACTGCAACGTAATTAAGTTATATTAAATATAAAATTAAGCGTGCTTAATTTTTAAAAATAAATATTTTACGGGGAGTTCTATAATGAAAAAGATAACATCACTTATATGTTTATTACTAATAATATGTATTTTGGGAGCATGTGCTACTACAAGGACATCAGAAAAGAATAAGTTAAATGTTGTTGTGACTAATTCTATATTATCTGATATTACTCAAAACATTGGTAAGGATAAAATAAACTTACACAGTATTGTTCCTATTGGTCAGGATCCACATGAATATGAGCCACTTCCTGAAGATGTTAAAAAAACAACAAATTCAGATATTATTTTTTATAACGGTATCAATTTAGAGACTGGTGGAAATGCATGGTTCACCAAATTAGTTAAAAATGCTCATAAAGAGGCTAATAAAGACTATTTTGCGGTAAGCGATGGTATTGATGTCATATATCTTGAGGGAAAGAATGACTTAGGAAAAGAAGATCCACATGCATGGTTAAACTTAGAAAACGGTATTATTTATGCAAAAAATATTGCGAAACAATTGATAGCTAAAGATCCTAAAAATAAAGAATTTTATACCAAAAATCTTACTAGCTATATTAATAAACTTGATAAATTAGATCAGGAAGCTAAGCAAAAATTTTCAAAAATCCCAGAAAATAAAAAATTAATTGTTACAAGTGAAGGATGTTTTAAATATTTTTCTAAAGCGTATGGCGTGCCATCAGCCTATATTTGGGAAATTAATACTGAGGAAGAAGGAACACCTGAGCAGACTACTAGCTTAGTTAGGAAATTAAAAGAAGGACCAACGCCGTCAGCATTATTTGTGGAGTCAAGTGTTGATGACCGTCCAATGAAAACAATTTCTAAAGAAACAGGAATTAGTATCTATTCAAAAATTTTTACGGATTCTATTGCTAATAAAGGTGAAGAAGGGGACAGCTATTATAGTATGATGAAGTGGAATTTAGATAAAATAGCCGAAGGATTATCTCAGTGATGATATGTATGATAAAGTTGATGAAACTATGAAAGGAGACAAATGATAGAGATACAAGGATTAAATGTTATTTATAATAATGATTATCAAGCCTTAGCTAATGTGTCAATTACTTTAGAAGAAGGAAATATTATTGGTGTTATTGGACCAAATGGTGCAGGGAAATCAACTTTTATGAAGGCACTATTAGGGTTGGTTTCTTGTACAGGAATGATTACTATTTCACACGAAAGAGTTAATAGTTTACGTGGGAAAGTGGCTTATGTTGAGCAAAAAAGTCATGTTGACTATCATTTTCCTATTACTGTTAAGGAGTGCGTATCCCTTGGTACTTATCAACGAGTTGGACTTTTTCGACATTTAAGCAAAAAAGAGTGGGGAAAGGTTGAGAATGTTTTAAGGCAAGTAAAGTTAGAAGAATTTAGTAATCACCCTATTTCCACTTTATCCGGAGGACAATTTCAACGAATGTTAATTGCTCAATGTTTGATTCAAGAGCAAGATATTCTTTTTCTAGATGAACCGTTTGTTGGGATAGACCTGGTGAGTGAACAAATTATTATGAATTTATTGCAATCACTAAGAAGAGAGGGAAAAACGATTGTGATTGTTCATCATGATTTAAGTAAGGTAGCGGATTACTTTGATAAAGTAGTCATTTTGAATAAAAAGTTGGTAGGCTATGGGAACGTAGCTACTGCTTTTACTCCTGATGCTTTAAAAAAAGCTTATGGGGATTCGATTGTTGTATTATAAGAGGGTATTTATGGAATTTATTAACGATTTAATGACCTATCATTTTTTACAAAATGCTTTGATAACGGCTGTTGTTATTGGAATTGTTTCAGGAGCTATTGGCTGCTTTATTATTTTACGTTCAATGTCACTGATGGGAGATGCAATCTCACATGCAGTATTACCCGGAGTAGCTATATCTTTTATTTTAGGAATTAACTTTTTTATTGGAGCAGTTATCTTCGGTATATTAGCTTCTTTCATCATAACTTTTATTAAAGAAAATAGTGTTATTAAAGGGGATACAGCTATTGGTATTACGTTTTCTTCTTTTCTAGCGTTGGGTGTTATTCTGATAGGAGTAGCCAACAGTTCAACAGACCTCTTTCATATTCTATTTGGAAATCTTTTAGCCGTACAAGATAGTGATAAATGGGTTACTATAGTTATTTCAGGAATTGTAATAGGGTTTCTTCTTATTTTTTTCAAAGAATTGTTAGTAACCTCTTTTGATCCAATTTTAGCGGAATCAATGGGGATGAATGTCAAATTTTTTCACTATCTTTTGATGGTACTATTAACTTTAGTTTCTGTAACAGCGATGCAGAGCGTAGGGACTATTTTAATTGTAGCAATGCTGATTACCCCCGCAGCAACAGCCTATCTTTATGTGAATAGTCTTAAGGTGATGGTACTCCTATCATCAGGAATTGGAGCGATTACTTCGATTGTAGGGTTATTTTTAGGCTACACGTTTAATATAGCAGTAGGCTCTAGTATCGTTTTAACCTCAGCCTTTATCTTCTTAGTTAGCTTTTTCATATCTCCAAAACAATCTTTTATGAAGTGACATTAGGTAAACAATGCATCCTAATAGAAATTAAAATCTATTTTATTGTAAAAGTCTAAATGCTTAAGTATCTGGAATATGAAGAAATACGTTTGCATGTGCTAATAGTAATAAAGATATTAATACTATCAGTTCAGAAATACTTTATTTTTAAAATTACCAAGTACTGTCAGCTAGTTGATAACCATACTTGTAGTGCAGAGCGTAGACAAACCCTCTCAGCAGTATAAATATTGTAAATTTAGAGTGTGTCTACGATTTGAACAAACTCTTAAAAATGCTGATATAACGGCGTTTCTAAGAGTTTTTATTTTTTTAACAAAAAGAAAAAAGATTGAAGAAAAATATCCAAAATGGACTTTTCCTCAATCTGACAGGTACTAATAAGTACCTGTTTTGTACAGTATAAAGGCTGTATTTTCTACTAGCTTTCCTCGTAAATATATCCTATATCTCGATAATTTGGTCAAATAGTGCTCTATTTTCGTCATAGAGATGATGCGTAATCATGATAACTGTTAGTTCTTTGGTTTGAAGCAGACGTCGTTCAATATTAATAGCGGTCGTTTTGTCTAGGTTTGAAACACCCTCGTCCATGATGAGTATTGGTTTGTTACCAATTAATTCACGGGCAATAGAGATTCTTGCTCTTTGTCCACCAGACAAGTCATCGTTGTAGATTTGATTCAAACGTCCCTCAATAAAGTTGTCCACATGTGACAGTGATAAAGCTTTTTCAAACTGTTCTTTATCCACAGAACGACCAAGTGTCAGATTATCAAGCAAAGATTCTTTAAAAATATGTGGTTTTTGAGGAATCAAGGCAAAAATAGTTTGCAAACTTTCTAGCAGCGTATCTTTGTAATGATGATTATCAATCACAATGTCACCGTCATAGCGGGTCAACTCTCCTGTTAATACTCGGATTAATGTTGATTTTCCAGCGCCCGATCCGCCAACAATAGCAACTTTTTCTCCTTTTTTAATCGTAATATTAGGATAGGTGATGCTATTGCCATTTTCAAAAGTGACACACAAATCGTGAATAACCAATTCTTGATTAAAGTTAGTTACAGTATCGAGATTCTCAATACTTACTTTTTTAGGATATTTCTCTAGCAATTTAAAGGTCGCTTTAAAGGTAACAATGTTATAAGCAGCTCCTCTAGTGTAGTTGAATAGGCAACTGGTTAGATTGGCGATTGAGAAAATAACCCCCGTAGTGATTTCCCCCTTAATGACTAGATAACCAGTAACCATAAAAATAATTACTTGTGCCACAACACTTGACATCAATGAAAGAGAATTAGCCGTACTAGAGCTTCTTGCCAACTTAACCTTGGATTTTACCACTGTGGAAAAGTCTGCTAAAATGCGATTTTTAAAGTAAGCAGTTTGATTATTGTGGAAAAAAATGTCAAAACCGCTTAAATAATCACTTGTACGATTTAAAGCAACAGTCAAATCAGATGAAACAGCCTCCGTTTCTTGTGCAATATTATTTTCAAAAATTTTAGGAAGAAAGTAAACTAAAGCAGTCATTAAAATACTAACTGCAAGTAGTAGCCAATGAAAATAAATGATAGCAAAAGCGTTAAATAGCACAGTTATAATACTTTCAATGGCGCTGTATAACTGATTAAAACCGTTATCTTTTAATAAATTCATGTCATTAATTAACCATGAATTGTATTCGTCCTTGCTATGATGAGAGTTACCTGCATATGAATGACTAATTAAAGAATCTAATAAATCATTACGAATAAGATTGACTTCTTCCTGACACAGCTTTTCTTTCAAGGAATCTTTCCAAATCTGAAAAATACTGTATCCTCCCCAACAAAGAATATCAATCACGCTCCAAAAAACAAAGCTATCCCATTTACTTTTTATTAGTGAATCCAACATCCATGTCAAGGATAGCGAACTCATGACATTAGAAATAACCCAGAAAATGATGATAGCAAGCAAAAGTAGATTTTCTTTTTTAAATTTCCATAGATATGTCAACATAGGCATCCAGCTCTTCTTTTTTAATGTTTCGTTTATATTTATTATACAAAATAAACGCGAAGAGGCAAACGTTTGCGCAATTTTTTCTGAATTCTTCGAGAGAATTGAAACTAGCTAAGAAATCATTGCCTATGTTCAATATGTTATAATAAAGAGAAGATATAAATAAAAAGTTTTCTTTCAAATTCCTAGTATGAGACCTTAAGAATATCGCAGAAACAACAAGTCTTAAAGGGGGTTACCATATGGCAGATAAAATAAAAAAAGCATACCGTGCTTCAAAAGGGATTTATGATGATGTTTTGACACAAAGAAGTCTTTTTAGCAAGCTTTATATCAAGTTGTTTTGGAGCGGAGTGGACGATAATAAAATTGCCAGAGTGATTCTTGACTATATTCCAGAGGATTTTAGTGGTGTTTTGCTAGTTGTTCCTGTAGGAACTGCGGTTTTTACGCAGGAAAAATGGAAGAGACTGTTAAATGCTAATATTATCTGCCTTGATTACAGTGAGGATATGATTTTACAAGCCAAAAAACGCTTAGAAAATTATTCACATATTTTGTGTATGCAAGGTGATGTGGGGGAGCTTCCCTTAGAAAATAGCTCTTGTGATATTGTTTTGAGTATGAATGGCTTTCATGCCTTTCCAAATAAAAACCAAGCTTTTCAAGAGATATGGCGCGTGGTGAAGCCTGGTGGTAAATTTATTGCTTGTTTCTATATCAAAGGGAAATCAAAAATTACAGATTGGCTAGTAAAAAATATTCTTTCCAAGGAAGGTTGGTTTACCCCACCATTTCAAACAGAAAAACAGCTAAAAGATTTGTTAGAAAATTTATATTCAAAAATAAATCTCCATACAGAAGGGTCAATGGTTTATTTTGAATGTATCAAATAAGTGAGGATAACCAAGGAAAATTTCCTTGGTTGTTTTACGTTACAGATAGATAATTTTAGTAAAATAGAAATGAATAATATTTGGAAATTATTTCTAAGTAAAAAATAGGTATTATATTCTAAAAAGAGTGAGTCAAACACTGATGGTTGCTTTGCCGTTATCGTTGTTTGACTCAATTTTTTGTGTTGCAATAAAATGATGCAAAAAGTAGCTCTTTATAATAAATCTGTGTTAAGTTTTATATAGATAAAACATGTTTGTAATATTATTTAAATAAAAAACATAAGTCATAATTATTGACAATTAATTTTAATTAGTTTAAAATGAATCAGTATTAATCTTAAAAATTGTAAATAAGTTATAAAGTTAGGAAAATATATGATAAAAAGTAAAAAACTATTGACAGAGGAAAGGGGGCTTGCTACCATGAGCAGAGCAGAGCAGAGCAGAGC
>Ga0129316_1000325_pt1 | contig 28919 bp, 31 predicted proteins | sample Cm1ome_2_FD_94429 | JGI IMG/M metagenome (GOLD analysis project Ga0129316, IMG submission 94429) | Eastern black-and-white colobus group fecal microbial communities from Wisconsin, USA - Cm1022B metagenome | ecosystem: Host-associated > Mammals > Digestive system > Large intestine > Fecal...
AAAATAAAGATACTACATTAAGATTTACTAATGCAATTAATAAAGGATTAGATTATGTATCTAAAACTGATGATGAAATTTTAGCTTCTGAATTAATAGATTACTTCCCTGATATGACTAAAAATGAATTAAAAACTATGGTTAAAAGATATAAAAAAATAAATGCTTGGAAGAAGAACACTAATTTTAGTAAAAAAGAATTTGAACATATGGAAGATATTCTTTTAGAAGCAGGTACTATTGATAAAAAAGTTCCATATAAAAAATTAGTAGATACATCATTTTATAAAAATGAATAATATAATAGAAATAAAAAATTTATATAAAAACTATCAAACTAAAAAGAAGAGATTAATGTACTTAAAAATATTAATTTAAATATTAAAGAGGGACAATTAATCTCTTTAGTTGGTGAATCTGGTGTAGGTAAATCTACTCTACTCTCTATTATCTCAGGATTAGAAAATGTTAGTTCTGGTTCTATTAAAAAGAAAGATAACATTATTATTTCATATATGCTTCAAGATAATAGTTTAATGCCATATTTAAATGTATTAGATAATTGTTTACTATCTTTAAAAATCAAAAAAATCTATAATAAAAATTCTAAAGATGAAATAATTAATTTATTGAATAAATATGGATTAAAGGATTATATATATTCATATCCTAATGAATTATCTGGTGGACAAAAACAAAGAGTATCTTTAGTACGAGCGTTATCTGTTAAACCAGATATACTTCTTCTAGATGAACCATTTTCAAAATTAGATTATAAAACTAAAAAAGATATATCTTTAGATATAAAAAGAATAGTCAAAGATAATAATATAACAATGATTATGGTTACTCACGATATAGAAGATGCGATTAATTTAAGTGATAAAGTTATAGTTTTATCTAAGAAAAATAAATCTATTAAAAATAGATATTCTATTAATTATGATAACAAAACTAATGATATATTTCTAAAATATTATAATATGATTTGGAGAGATTTAAATGATGTCAAATGAAAGAAAACTATATTTAAAAAGAATAAAAAGAAATAATATTATTATTAATATAATAAGGTGTTTATTATTTATATTATTATTAATCATTTGGGAATTACTTTCTAAATATAAAATAATAGATACATTTATGTTTTCTTCTCCATCAAAGATATTTAGTACTATTATTAATTTGTATAAAGATAATAATTTATTTATTCATATATTTACTACTCTATATGAAATATTAATTAGTTTTATAATAGGAAGTATAATAGGTTTTATTATTTCGTGTATTTTATATCTTAATAAAGGAATAAATAAGGTATTAGATCCATATCTAACAATATTAAATAGTTTACCTAAAATAGCTTTAGGTCCATTAATTATTATATTATTTGGTGCAAATACTAAATCTATAATTATTATGGCATTATTAATATCCGCAATAGTTAGTATTATGAATATGATATCTATGTTTAATAACACAGACGAATCTAGAATTAAAGTAGTTAAGAGTATGGGTGCGAATAAATTTGATATATTATTTAGAGTTATTATACCTAGTAATTATTATGAGTTTATAGATACTTCTAAAGTAACAATTAGTCTAGTTTTTATAGGTGTTATTATGGGAGAATATCTAGTATCTAAAAAAGGTATTGGTTATCTAATTAATTATGGTTCACAAATATTAAATATGAATTTAGTATTATCAGGTATATTTTTATTAATTATATTAACTATAGTTTTATATCTATTAATTAATTTAATTGATTTATTATTTAAAAAATATAGACATTAAATTTTAATATGTTATAATTAATAAAAAATTGGAGGGTTTATGATAACAAAAGAAGAATATAATAATGCAATAAATGAACTAATAAAAATGGGAATAAAAAACAAATATGGTTTATCCTATTTTGAAAATGAAGAAGATATAAAAAGAGCATCTGAATTAAAAAGTATTATGTATCAGTATGAAAAAGAAAACAAAGCTAATGAACCTAGTAAAGTAAAAACAAAAAGATTATCTAATAGATAATCTTTTTCTATTTTATATTTATATAAATCTTTATTAAATCTAATATTAACTTTTTATTGTCTCTATTCATATCTAAGGCTTCTTTTTCAGCAACACTATATGTATTATAATTGTGATTTGCTAAACCATCATATGCTTTTGCAACATCTCTTATATCTATTATTCCATCTGCTTTAACATCCCCTAATATCGCAATTGAATATCTAGTATCATTAACTTCTAATACATAATTAGTCTTAATTATATCAGTAGCTCCCTTTTCTACTTTACCATCATATATTTTTACACCATCATCTACATTAAGAATATCTAAAATTGTTTTTAAATCGGTTTTAGCAGATAATAATACTATATTATTTCTAATATTCAAATTAGAAATATCTATTTCTTCAGAAGCTGACTCTTCAACAGTCACATTATAACTTACACTATGACCATCATAGCTTATTTTAACAGTTGAAGTACCTGCTTTTTTAGCATATAAATAACCATTAGAAAAACCTAATACATCAGTATTACTAATTACAACATTATTACCTTCTGGTACTTTTTTAATATTCTCTTTATCACCAGAATAATAATTAACTGTATAATCAGTTGGTACATAACTTCTTCTTTGAACTGTAATATTATTTGATGTATTATTAGTTACTGAAGTAACATAATCTAAAGTATACCAATACTTCCACCAATTATTATAATAACCATCACTAGTATATCCACTTATGTGTGGCATAAGAGAAAACCAAAATCTTTGGAATATTCTATCTTCTCCCTTACAAGCATTCGGATCATTAAATATATATTTATTTAACTCATAGTTCATCCATGCAGAATTATCATCAATCACAAAATTTTCACCCGGAACATTAGGATAATTTAGCCATTCTCTCCAATTAGTATAAACTTTTGTATCATGATAATAATCATAACCATATTGAGCGTTAAATGGGAAGTGAGTATTTCCTACACCTGAATAATTATAATTATTATTATAATCCGTAAGAGTAAATTTTTCCCAATAATTTAAAGTATTATATGATTCTTTAGAATTAATATTATGTATGTTTTCATCATATATGCCTCCATGTGGTTCACCATATACTCTTTTCATTATTTGCTCAGTCATATGTCCAAAAGAATGAAACATTGAATCCCTTCTAGCAATTTCAAAACCTGCGATAACAAAATTTTCACAATCTATGTTGACTGTTTGTCCGTTGGAGTTAACATAAGTACTTTTTTCAGGTCCATTTATCCAATAAGGATTTTTTCCAACCATTAATGTTTCCGCTGTACCTAAAGGAGAAATATTCATTAACCACACTTGGTCAAATTCACCATTTTTTCTTCTATTGATTAGATCATATTTATTAATTATATAGTCATAATCAAAGAAATTATAGTTATTAGCATCTATTGATTTAAAATATTCAGTGCTCAACATACTATACCAATCTCCATAATTTTGTCCTTTAACACGACTCATTTCAATATATGTTTCTTCATCATATTTATATGCCAATTGACCATTTTTTAATAAAACTTTTTTTTGATTATATGTTGGAAATTCATTTAACCATTCATGTGCAACAATATTTACATCAAGATATCCGTGCGAAGATTCTTCTATATCTACAGATAATTCACTTATACTAAGATCAGATCTTTGTCTGAGAAATTCACTTACCTTTGGATGACCATTATTATTTGGATATAGAGAATTATCAGTAATTGAATAAAGAATTGGATTAACCTCTATAACTAACACTTTTAATTCTTGAGAATCATCTGGTGATAACCATATATCAGAAACTGATGATAATATTTTTTTATTACTTTCTAATTTCAAATCATGGTAAAAAATACCAACAAAAAAGGAAATAAAAAAAAGAAATAACCCAAGTATAACTAGCTTCTTTTTCATATTAATTACTCCTATTATAATTCAACTATAGCATATTAAAAATACTAAGTCAATGTTATTAAAATAATAATAGATATCATTTATAATACTTGTTATAATATTTTAATATGATTGATGAAATGGCTAAACCTCATAAAAAGTATTCACATTTTAAAAACTCCCCTAATTAAAGGGAAGTTTTTTATTTTTCATAATCTAAATCTAATGATGGATTAATCTTTAAAGAATAATCACTAAATCTATTATCAAGATAATAGAAATAACCTGCTGCTGCAATCATAGCAGCATTATCAGTACAATAAGCAAGTTTAGGTACTGATAGATTTATATTATCTTTTTTACATAATTCATCAAATGCTTCTCTGATTCCAGAATTAGCTGATACTCCACCTGCAAGCATTAGATTTTTAACATTATATTCTTTAACTGCTCTCATAGTTTTAGTAGTTAAAGTTTTAATAACAATATCTTCAAAAGAAGTACTTAAATCTTCTTTATTAATATCATTACCTCTTTGTTTTTCATTATGTACTAAATTTATAACAGCACTCTTTACTCCACTAAAACTAAAGTTATAACTATCATCATCTAATGGTACTGGTAAATTATAACTTGGGTTACCTATTTTACTTAATTTATCTATAACAGGTCCTCCTGGATAAGGTACATCTATTACTCTAGCAACTTTATCAAACGCTTCACCTACAGAGTCATCAAGTGTTCCACCTATCTTTTTAAATGATAAATCTTTATTCATATATATTATTTCAGTATGCCCACCACTAATAACTAAACATATAAGTGGAAAACTCATTTTATTAACTAAATTATTCGCATATATATGACCAGCCATATGATTTACACCAATTAATGGTTTATTAAAGCATAAACTAAGTGTTTTAGCTGCTTCTACTCCTACTAGTAATGAACCTGCAAGTCCTGGTCCATAAGTAACTGCGATAGCATCTATTTTATCCATAGTAAATCCTGATTCTTTTAATGCTTCATCAATTACTATTGTTATACATTCAGCATGACTTCTACTAGCTATTTCAGGTACTACACCACCAAATTTTTTATGTATATCTATTTGTGATAATGTTTTAGTAATTATTTCTTCTGATCCATTTTTGACAATAGATACTGATGTTTCATCACAACTAGATTCAATTCCTAATATGTATACATCTTTCATACTATCATTTTCCTTTAACATTAATAAAGCATCTACTCCATTATAATAACCTTTTCGAATAGAAACTTCTTTAAAACCTAAACTATTATACAACATAATCGCAGATTTGTTATTAATATTTACCTCTAAAGTGATATTTTTTATTTCTTTATTATTAATAACTTCATTTAATAAACTTCTCGCTATACCTCTTCTTCTATAATTAGGATTAACATATATATCTATTATTTCTGCATTTTCATATAATAGTGTATAAATCAAGAAACCAACATAAGTATTATCTAATTTATAGGCACAAACAAAAGTATAATCATTATCTATAGGATTATACTCATTTTTATATTCATTAAATAATTTTCTTAATACTTCTCTTGATTTAATTTCTTCTATCATAATTTTTCTTCTACTTCTATTTTCTTTAAATAATTTGGTTTTAAAAAGTGTGGATTAATTTCACTATCTTTATAATAATCCATTAATTTTATAATATCTAATTTAGGTTTATTTACTTCTATACCCTCTATATCTTCATTAGATATATAAACAATATTTCCGTTTAACTTAGATATATCTTCTTTAAATACATCCATATAATTATATTTATCTGTTACTATATCATTATAATCTTTATCATATATACCATAATATACTCTATTACCTTTATCTTTAATAATAGATACATAATAGTCTTTATTACTTTCACTAAAAATATATTGTTTTAAACTAGATACTGGTATAACATTTATATTATTTGAATAACAAAATGTTTTACCTACAGTAACACCTATTCTAGTACCAGTAAAACTACCTGGTCCATTAACAACATATACCTTATTAATATCTTTAGGTTCAATATTATTTGTCTTTAATGCTTCATCAATAAAAGGCACTAAATATTTAGAATGATCATTAATAGTTTCTAATTCTTTTTCATATAATATATTATTATCTTTAACTAAATATACTGTTAAATTTTTAGAACTTGTATCAAAAAATAGTGAGATCATAAAGCGTCCTCACATATTTCTTCATACTTTTCTCCATACGGAACAAATTTCATTATTCTTTTATCTTCTTCAGTAACTTTAAAGAATATATCTAATCTTTCTTCTGGTAAATAATCTTTTATTAAATCAGCCCATTCAATAATAACTACTCCATCTTTATCAAAGTAATCTAATATACCTGTAGATTCTATATTTTCTTCTAATCTATATACATCCATATGATAAAGTGGCATTTCACCATCTGGATATTCTTTAATAATATTAAACGTTGGAGATGTGATTGTTTCATCTATTCCTAGTGCATTAGCAAAACCTTTAGTAAAAACAGTTTTACCTGAACCTAGTTCTCCATTTAAACAAATAACCATTCCAGGAAACTTTTCAGCTTCTATATTTTCTGCGATAGCTATTGTGTCTTGTTCTGACTTAGAAACATATTTATATTCATCCATATATATCACCTAATTTAATTATATCAAAAAAAAAGAGTTATACAACTCTTTATTTATTAATTTGTCAATTACCACATATCTGGCATATTACCATCACCAGAATAAACTCCACTTAAATCAATGATATAGTCATATCTAGAATAAAATCTACTATATGGACTAGATATATCATATTCATCAAGTACTACACCAGGAAGTAGTGATTCTGTTACAAATATACTTGTATCAGTTAAACCTGCGATTACTGCGATATGTCCATCCCAACCGATTAGATCACCTACATGAACAGTACCAGAATGAAGTAAGTCATAACTAACATAATTAAGTGGACCTAGATCAGTCATATCTAATTGTCCGCCTGTTATTCCTGCACCTATATCACCTGGATCTAATCCACCATTATATAATACCCAAGATACATAACCAGAACAATCTAATCCATTAGGATAATATTCACCTGGTTTTCTAGTACCATCATCTTCATAATTAAGCAGTGGACAACCCCAAGCTTTTGGGCCAACTAATCTTGATGTCATACTATTTTGTTTATCTACACCAATATATAATCCTTTATGATAAAATCTACCTTCTCCATCAACTATATAATGATCACCATTTTGAGTTAATCTACCATTTTCATAGAAATATGGGACTTTATATGGAAATTGCAAAGTTAAAAATCTTGCTGCTACTGCAACGCCTGCTCTTGTACCTGGTCCTGCAGCTTCTACTTCAGATGCTAATATATCATCAAGCATAGCAATTTGCTCAGGAGAATGTGCATTACACGGAATTATTGGTTTATTATTATCTACTACACTCTTTCTAATTAATCCTGTGGAAATAAGATTAAACTCATCTTTTAAACCATTACTAGATTTAGCAGTAATAGTCGCTTCACCTTCACCTACTGCACCAACAATACCATTTTCATCTATATGAATTATATTAGTATCGGAAGATGAATAAGTTATTTTAGTATCAACATCACCTACATAATCAATCTCAGCTTCTATGTTATACCAATCACCTAATGCTATATATTTTCTTTTTTTCTTTATTTTTATTGATATAACTTTGTCAATATTAATATCTTTTTCATATTCTGCTTCATACATATCATTATATTTAAGAATAATCTTATATTTATCAGTTTTAACATTATATGAACACTTATTATTTTTAGCCTCAATAAAATCGCTTTCATTATCAGATGAAATAAATTTACAATTAACTTTATTTAGATTGTATGTTTTAATATTTAAAGTTACTTTTAATGTCTTGTCTTCATTATATTTTTCACTAAAATCATAACTTTTAATATATGGTTTTCTATTATATTCCATATCAGATATAAGAACTACAATCATAAGAATTAAAAGAAAAATTATTAGTTTAATTGCAATAACCTTTTTATTCATACAAGCTCCTATTATTAATTCTATTATAACAAAAAAAAGACTATTGTTATAGTCTTTTTTTATTCTTGTTCAAAACTATCAACTAATTTACATAGTCTTTCAAATTCTTCTTCAGAATCAACACTTACAAGTTCATCGCCCTCTGGTGTACTTCTTAGTTCTAATATATATGAATCAGTATCATTACTTAAATCATTCGCAATAACATAAGTTTTTCCACCATCTTCGAAGTGTGATACTATTTCAACTTTTACTTTAACTCCTTGATCATCCATCATTTCAACAACTAGTGGATTTTTATTTTCTTCATTCATAATAGTTCCTCCATTAATAATAGTATACCAAAAAATAAATATTCATTCAATAAATAATAATTTTGTTTTACATGTATAAAAAACAATATTTTGATGTATAATAATATTAGGAGATTAACTATGAGTAAACAAATAAAAGAATTAATAAATATTATAATTAATAATGATGATAAATCTTTGGATGACATTATAGATAAATATATTAAAAAAGATAAAATGAAAGTATTAAATGAATTAGTCAAAGAACTATCTAAAGAAGGTTATGAAATAATATCGACTAATCCATTAAAAATAAAAAAGAGCATTTAGCTCTTTTTTTATTATCGTGGTTCTGGACCCATAGGTCCACCTTCACCACCAAATTGATTTGATAATTCTGTAATAGTTTCACCATTAACTATAACAGTACCTCCATTTAACTTTCCTTCAATATCCCAATCAAATGGTGACTGTGCATTAATAGTTAATTCACCTCCATTAATATATAAATATCCATTTGAATCTAATGCATCTGTATCACCTTGATCCATATTAATAGTAATATTACCTCCATTAATTTCTATAGTTGGTGACATAAAATCAGATTTAACTGATGCATTTATACCATCATCACTAGCATTAATAGAAATATTACCATTATTGATCACTATGTATGTGGATTCTATACCCTCTTCGGCTTTTATATTAAATGTACCTCCATTAATAGTTAATGTTGTTATTGATCTAACAGCTTTATTATTAGCATTTATATTATATGTACCACTATCTATAACTAAACTTGTCTTAGAAGAAATAGCATCCTTATAATTAGCATTTATTTCAAGTGATCCATCCCCTTCTATAGTTAAATCAGAATTAGAATATATAACTGCATCTATATCTTCATTGGAATATGTATCCCCGTCAGTTAATTTATTTTCTCCTTCTAATTTAATAACAGTAGAACCTTCACCTAAAATGCTTATACATGCGCCTGAATCATTATTAATTTCTACCGAATTAAGAACGATTGTTACTTCTTCAGATGTATTTGTAGTAATTGAACCATCTTTAATAGATCCAGTAAATTTATATGTGCCTCCTTTTTTTATTTCATAACTTTCATTATTTAAATTAATTAAATCACTAGATTTATTAGATTCTTTACTCTCATTTTTATTTTTAGTATTGTTATTAAATACATATTTTACAAGAATAAATGCTCCTACTATTAGTATCAATAATACTATTGGTGTTGTTGCTACGATAGCAATTTTTTTATTTATCTTTTCATCACCTCAAATACATAATAAAACATGAAACTGAAATAAAACTGAATATAAAAAAAGAAGTCAATTTGACTTCTTAATATTCTTCATCTACATGCATAACTATTTTATTTTGTTTTAATGATTCTTGTACATCTATTACTCTTTGATTAGATGATCCTCTCCATCTTAATTTAGGATTAAATAGTTCAGTTTTAAATTGACCATCAACTAAAACATCAACATATTTTAATACTTCTTTATCTTTTAAAGCCTCAAAAGTAAATCCAGACCATACCCATAAATTTTTATCAGGAAATTTTTCTTTAAATGCTTTTGCTAAAGACGTAGTTCCTTCTATATTTTTTGGATGCATTGGTTCACCACCTAATATAGATAAACCTACAATATAATCATTAGAACAAATATCTAATACTTTTTTAATTGTATCTTTAGTAAATTCAGTACCACATTTAAAGTCCCAAGTTTCAGGATTAAAACAATCTTTACAATGAAATTCACATCCTTGCATGAATATTGAAGCTCTTACTCCTGGACCATTAGATATATCCATTTTTCTGATTTTATTATATCTCATATTAATCAGCGTCCTTATTATCTATATGTATTACTCTTTCTTTAATTTCTTGAGTTCTTCCTTTATTCCAGAAGTTAGTTCCTATATAACCGCAAGTTCTTCTAGCAACATTTAATTTATTATGATCTCTACAACCACATTCTGGACAATACCATTCTAAATCATCATCAAGAAGAATTTCTCCAGAATATCCACAGTTTTGGCAATAATCACTCTTAGTATTTAATTCAGCATACATGATATTTTCATAAATAAACTTAATTACTTCCATAACTGTATCTAAGTTGTTTTCTAAGTTTGGAGTTTCAATATATGAAATAGCTCCTCCTGGTGAAAGTGCTTGGAATTCACTTTCTAATTTTAATTTAGTAAATGCATCGATTTCTTCGAATACAGGAACATGGTATGAGTTAGTAATATAATCTCTATCAGTAATTCCTTTAATTTTACCAAATCTATCTCTTAAACATTTAGCGAATTTATAAGTAGTTGATTCAATAGGAGTTCCATATAAACTATAATCTATATCTTCAGCTTCTTTCCATTCTTTACATTTATCATTCATGTGTTTCATAACTTCAAGTGCAAATTCTTTACCTTTACCATTATCAGTATGAGAATGACCTGTCATATATTTAACACATTCATATAAACCTGCATAACCTAGTGAAATAGTTGAATATCCATGATGTAATAATTCATGTATACTTTCACCTTTTTCTAGTCTAGCTAGTGCACCATGTTGCCATAATATTGGAGCAACATCTGATGTAACTCTACTTAATCTCTTATGTCTTGCTTGTAGGGCTCTATGACATAAATCTAATCTTTCATCAAATACAGTCCAGAATAAATCCATATCTTTACCTGCAGTTAAAGCAACATCTGGTAAGTTGATAGTAACAACACCTTGGTTAAATCTACCATAGTATTTACCTTTACCTTCAACATAGTTTTTAGCTTTAGCAATATTGCCTAAACTAATACTTCTATCTGGAGTTAAGAATGATCTACATCCCATACATGGATAGCAATCTCCTTCTCCATATTCATTTTTCTTTAATTCTTTCATTACTTTTTCAGATATATAATCTGGTACCATTCTCTTAGCAGTACATTTAGCTGCTAATTTTGTTAAGTAATAATATTTTCCTTTAGGATTGATATTATCTTCTTCAAGTACATAAAGTAATTTAGGGAATGCTGGAGTAATATAAACTCCTTTTTCATTCTTCATTCCTTGAATTCTTTGATTTAAGAACTCTTCAATCATCATAGCAAGTTCTTCTTTATATTCATCAGTTTCACCAATGTACATGCATACTGATAAGAAAGGAGCTTGACCATTTGTTGTTGTCATTGAATTAATTTGATATTGGAATGTTTGAACTCCATCTCTAATTTCTACTTTTAAATCTTCTTTTGCAAATTTTTCGCAATCTTCTTTAGACATTTTTCTCTTTTTATATTTGTCTAAATATTTATTATAACTATCTCTAATAAATGGTGCTAAATGTGTAAGTGTAATTGTACATCCACCATATTGTGATGATGATACTGCTGTTATTAATTGAGTAGCAATTGTCATAGCTGTAATAAATCTATGTGGTTTTTCAATCATAACACCATTTATATTAGTACCATTTTGAAGCATATCTTCTAAGTTAATTAGATCGCAGTTATGTAATGCATTTTGTGCGAAATAATCAGCATCATGGAAGTGAATAATACCTTCATCATGAGCTTTAACTATATCTTCACTAAGTAAGAATCTTCTTGTAATATCTGTACTAGTAATACCAGCAAGATAATCTCTTTGAGTAGTAACAACTTGTGCATTTTTATTAGAATTTTCTGTATTCCAATATTCACTTTCACCATTAATTAATTCTTTAATTGAAAGGTCAGTTGTATTACTTCTTCTAACTAATTCTCTAGTATATCTATATGTTATATAACTCTTAGCAAGTTCATACTTACCTAGAGCCATTAATCTCATTTCGATAATATCTTGAATGTCTTCAACTAACATTCGTTTTTTCTTCAAACCCTCAATATATTTAATAATATTTTTAATTTGTGTTTCTGAAACTCTATCTTCTTCAGGAACTTCCATGTTTGCTTTGTTAATAGCAATTTCAATTTTGTCTGGAGAGTAATCTACTATGTGTCCATCTCTCTTAATTATTTTCATTTTACTTCGCCTCTTTTCCCTATATTGTACACTTCAACTATACCACCCTTTTAGAAAATTGTTATGTTGCAGTTGCAACATTTTATTATTTTTGATAAAATATTTTTAGAAGGTGTAAATATGGCAAATATTTTTGATAATATTACTAGTAAAAATAAAGCAAAACTACTAAAAAATTTAAGAGTTGACACTTTACATTTCAAAAAAAACGAATCTATTATTAGATTATTTAATGATGAAAATATGATTAATTTTATTGTTAAAGGAAAAGTTAAAATTATCTTAAATAGTATCAATGGTAATGAGATAGTTACAGAGAATTTAGATGATGGAGATGTCTTCTCTTCTTCTATCACATATATAGATAAAGATGAGACAGATGCGATTACTTTAGAAGATACTGAAATAGTATCTATGAACTATAATGAAATATTAGATTTTAAAGATAATACTAAAGATTATTATAATAAATTTATTAAAAATTTATTTATTATAATGACTGAAAAAATAAGTATAAGAAATGAAAGAATACAAATATTAACTAAGAAGACTATTAGAAATAAATTACTAGCATATTTTGAAATGATGAGAAAAAAGAATAACTCAGTCAATATATATTTACCATTTAACTTTATTGATTTAGCTGCATATATCGCTGTTGATAGATCTGCAATGAGTAGAGAACTTGGCATATTAAAAGAAGAAGGTTTCATTAAAATAACAGGAAAAAGAATCACTTTATTATATAAGTGATTCTTTTATATTCCTAATTCAAGTTTTAATTGTTTATTTTTAGTTTTGATTTCTTCTATAGGATAATCTTTAATCTCTACATCATTTTGTTTCATTAAATAAATATCATCTTTTTTAATTTCAATAGTTGGATTACAATCTACTGGTTCTCTTTCAAGCATTTCTTTAGCAGCATCAATATGTCTATCATATATTTGAATGTTGTTATAGAACCAAGTAAATCTACCTGGAGTATATCCTAAATGTTTAGCAACCATATATAAAAGAATCATATATTGGGTTTGGTTAATACATCCAGCGGTTAAGAAATCAGATGATCTTTGAGTTAAACACATATCTAAATAATATGTATCATCTTTTTTTCTTACATTCCATTCAGTTAAAAATGCACAAGGTTTTAATCCATGATTTAATTTAAAATCTTCATTTTGCCATAAAGACATAATATGTCTTCTGCCAAAAGGATCTTTTTCAAGGCCATCTAGTAATCTTGTGAATAAATGATGTTGTCTAACAGTAAATCCATAGCAAGCACCAATGGATGCTTTTGGAGTTAATATATCTCCTGTATTAGAATCAATAATATTATGTTTAATATCTTCATCTTTGTCTAATAATGAAGGAGATTTTTCACCAATATTCATTTTATTGCCAATTGAATCATAATAATAACCTTCATATGGATTATGTCCTTCTTGTCTTACACCTTTATTATCATAAAAGTGAGGATTAACCATCCATTCTCTCCACCATTTAACTCCATATTTCTTTTCTAAATCATATATATTATTAGATGCATCTCTATATATCCAAAGTATTTCACCTATACTGCCCTTAACTGCGATAGGTCTTAATGTAATAAGTGGAGTTTCACCTTTAGTTAAATCATATGTGCACATACCATGATTAACAGATAAAGTATGTGCTGGTGTACCGTCTTTATAATGAGGTCTTGGATTCTCATCTAAAGTACCTTCATTTAATATTCTTTCTATAATTTCCTTCGTGTAAATATCGCCTTTTGTCATAAACCTTACCCTCCATTATAATCATAGAATTATTAAAAGTTTTTGTCAACATATTTTAAAGTTTTGTAAATTAAAAAAGATGAATTATTTCATCTTTTCTTCTATTAATTTAATTATATCTTCTTTTACAGATATATTATTTAATATTTTATTAAAGTTTGCATACATAATTAATTTTTCTGATTCATTCTTAGATAAACCTTTACTCATTAAATAGAATAATTTATTTTCATCTATTTTACCAGTAGAAACAGAATGAGTACCATTTACATCTTCTTCATGGCATAAAAGCATAGGAAGTGATCTAGATATAGATTTATTACTAAATAATATCGTATTTTCATTTTCATAACCTATAGATCTTGATGAGCCTTCTATAAAATCAATTATACCTTTAAATGTTTTATAACTTTCATCAAATAATGCTCCCGATACTTCTATATTACCATTAGATTTAATACCGTTCATATTCATATGATAGTTCATATCTATTCTATCATTTGATTTACCTATATGAATATTATTAAAGTTATTAATTGAATAATTATCTAATGTTGAATAATAATTACTAACTCTTATTTTTCCACCTAAATCAATAAAATTAATTGTTATATTAGAACTATTTTTTATATCATTTTCAAATGATATTAAAGATATACTATCTTTAGAAAGATTATTGATTATTGTTATATTAGATACTGAATTATCTAAAGCATTTATTTTTAATATTAGATTATTATATCCTTCATTATCAAATCTAATTATTATATTAGAATTAGTATTCTCTTTTAGATTAATATTAATTTCACTAACTAGATAATTAGTTTCTAGATTAGAATTAATATTTATATCACTATCTTTATCAACATTAATATCTATTAATTTATATTTAGAATGATCAATACCTATTTTACTAGAAAAATTATCTTTTATTTCTTCTTTATATTCGCAATCTATTTCATAGTTTGATAATTCTTTTTCGATTATATCTAAATCAATATTTAAATTATTAATCATAAAACCATTAGTAGTTTTAACTGGAGTTTCATTTAATATATATTTCATATTATCCTATACTCCCTTCTAATTCTAGATTAATTAATCTATTCATTTCAACTGCATACTCTATAGGGAATTCTTTTGATATAGGATCAGCGAATCCTCTTACAAGCATACTTACTGCTTCTTCTTCTTTTAATCCTCTACTCATTAAATAGAATATTGTTTCATCACTTATTTTACCAATTTTAGCTTCATGAGAGAATGTTATATTATCATTTTCTATATTACTTACTGGAATAGTATCACTTCTAGATTCACTATCAAGCATTAGTGATTCACATGAAAGAGCTAATTTAGAGTTATCAGCATTCTTTTTAACCCATACATTACTTCTAAATGTACATATTCCACCATCTTTAGATATTGATTTAGAATTAACTCTAGTAGAAGTATTTTTAGCATTATGAATAACTTTCATACCAGTATCTAAATTTTGTCCTTTACCTGCGAATGATATTTGTGTCATCTCACATTTAGAATTATCACCATTTAAAATAGTCATAGGATAAAGCATAGATATTTTAGAACCAAATGATCCCATTATCCATTCCATCTTAGAATTTTCACCTACTATAGCTTTTTTAGTATTTAAATTAAGTAAATTTTTAGACCAGTTTTCTATAGTAGAAAATTTTAAATATGAATTGTTTTTAACAAATAATTCTACACATCCACAGTGTAAGTTTAATTCATTATATCCAGGAGCAGAACATCCTTCAATAAATTCTAATGAAGCATCATCTTCAACAATAATTAGAGTATGTTCAAATTGACCAGATCCTGGTGAATTAAGTCTAAAATATGATTGAAGTGGATCAGTTAGTTTTACTCCTTTTGGAATATATACAAAAGAACCACCAGAGAATAATGCATAATGAAGTGATATAAATTTATGATTATTTATAGGAACGCATTTAGTAAAGTATTCTTTTACTAAATCAGGATGATTCTTTATCGCAGTATCAAAATTTTCATATATAATACCTTTTTCTTTTAATTCATCACTCATCTTATGATAAATCATTTCTGAATCATATTGTGCGCCTACTCCACCAAGAGATTTCTTTTCAGCTTCAGGTATACCTAATTTATCAAACACATTCTTAATATCTTCTGGAACTTTATCCCAATCATCTACTTCTTTAAATCCTGAATCAATAAAACTTGCGATTGTATCAAGATTTAATTCACTTAAATCAGGTCCCCAGTTAGGCATAGGTAATTCTTCATAAAATTTTAATGCTTTTAATCTTATATCTAATACCCAATCAGGTTCACCCTTCTTCATAGATATTTCTTTTACTATCTTCTCGTTAAGACCAAACTTCTTTTTACCGTATGTAGATGTTTTGATATTATAAATATTATCGTTAATGTCATCTACTCTAGTTTTCATATTCTTTATATCCTTTTTCTTCTATTTCTTTAGCAAGTTCTTTAGAACCAGTCTTAACAATTTTTCCATCTTTTAATATATGAACATAATCTATATCTAAATCCTTAATTAATTTAGTATTATGAGTTATTATTAGTACAGCATTATCATCATTTTTAAATAGTTTAATACCCTTAGAAACAGTGTTAATAGCATCTACATCTAATCCTGAATCTGTTTCATCTAATATAGCTAATTTAGGATTTAAAGTAAGCATTTGAAGTATTTCATTCTTTTTCTTTTCTCCACCAGAAAAACCTACATTTAATTCTCTATTAATATAACTTTTATTCATATCTAGTTTTTCCATATTTTCTTCTAATTCATTTGCGAATGAAAATAAATTTACTTTTTCACCAGTTATATTAGTTTTAGCACTTTTTAAGAATTCTGCATTAGTTATACCTGGGATAACTTCTGGAATTTGAAATGACATAAATATACCTTTTTTAGCTATTTCATCAGTTTTTAAATCATTTATTTTTTCACCATCAAATATTATTTCTCCACTAGTAATTTCATATTTAGGATTATTAAATATTACATTAGATAAAGTAGTTTTACCTGATCCATTAGGACCCATAATAACATGTATTTCACCTTTATTTATTTCTAAATTTAATCCCTTTATTATTTCTTTATTGCTATCACTTACTTTAGCATACAAATCTTTAATCTTTAACATAAAACCTCCTATAAATAATCCTTAAGTGTTTTATTATCCACAATCTTATTAAATTCTTCATTTAATTCTTTATAAATAGGATAACTTAAACATTTATCTTTTTTATCACAATTTTTATTATCACAGTCGACTATATCTATTCCTTCTAATTTTCTTAGAATATCACCTATCTTATAGTTTTCTGGATCATTTTTTAATTTATAACCACCATTATTTCCTTTTTTAACATCTAAATAATTATTTTTATTTAAACTTATCATTAATTTTTCTAAATACTTGTATGAAATATTTTCATTTTCACTTATCTCTTTTAATGATATATATCTATTATCATTATAGTGTTTAGCAAGATAAGTCATAATCATTATTCCATATCTACCCTTACTAGTTATTTTCATATTCATCACCAACGATAATTATTATACTACCTTTTTGGTAGGATTACAACATATAAAAAAAGTATTAAATTATAATTTTAATACTTTTTTCTTAGCATGATATTCTTCTAAAGTTATATTATTATCGTGTAGTTCATTAGCAAGATAATAACCTACATATCTATAATGCCATGGTTCAAAATTAATACCTGTGATGTCTTCTTTACCTTCAGGATATCTTAGAATAAATCCATATCTATGAGCATTTTCTATCATCCATTTATATTCATCTGTATTTTCATTTATATCACCTGTATATTGTTTGTTTATATATGCTCCTAAATCAATAGCAAGACCAGTTTGATGTTCTGAAGTACCTGGTAGTGCTACATACTTTTTAGTATGTTCTAAGCCTTTAGTTTCAACATTATAATCCCATATTTGTTGTTGATAATCATATGATCTAAATCCTGAATCTACTATAACAAATATACCATCTTTTAAACCTTGTTTTTGTAATTCTTTAAATGCAAAATATACTTCTTCTCTTACACTTGGTTTATGAAGTGGATCTAAAAATTTATGATAATTAAAACTATTTTCATCAGTTATTATTAAATCTTTTGGAGTATAGTCTTTATTTAATGGATTATCTTTATTAACTAAAATATCTATCATAAATACCATAACCTTTCATTATTTTTTCTTACTTCTTTAATTATTCCTCCACCAATACATTCATCTTTATCATATAAAACACATGCTTGTCCTGGAGTAACTCTCTTAACACCTTGTGGATATTTAACAAGTATATTTCCATCATCTAACCATTCAAGTTCTACATCAATATCAGCTTGTCTATATCTAAATTTCGCAGTACATTTAGTTATTTTTTCATCTTTCAAATAATTAACTTCATCTATAATACAAGAATCACTAATAAGATATTCATTATCTTCTCCAAGAGCTACATAAAGAATATTCTTCTTTAAGTCTTTTCCTACAACAAATAATCTATCGTTATTACCGCCAATATCTAATCCTCTTCTTTGACCAATTGTATAATACATTAATCCTATATGTTTACCAAGAACTTCTTTAGTATCGATATTAACTATATCTCCTTCTTGATTAGGAAGATAATTACTTAAAAATTTAGTAAAGTTTCTTTCACCTATAAAACATATACCTGTGGAATCTTTTTTATTTGCAGTTATTAAACCTAATTCATTAGCAATTTTTCTAACATCAGGTTTAACTAAATCTCCAACTGGGAATAATACATTTTTTAATTCTTCTTTAGATACTTGTGATAAAAAGTAAGTTTGATCTTTATTTTCATCAATTGCCCTTAAAAGTTTACCATCTTTAATTCTTGCATAATGACCAGTTGCTATAAAGTCTGCTCCTAATTTTTCTGCTTCTTTCTTAAACATATCAAACTTAATATATTTATTACACATGATATCTGGATTAGGGGTTCTTCCTTTTTCTAATTCATCTAAGAAATATTTAAATACATAATCATAATATTCTTTAACAAAGTCTTTTCTATGAAGAGTTATACCTAATTTATCGCAAACTGCTTTTGCATCATTATAATCTTCTTCTTGTGGACAAATACCAGATTCACCAGTAGGTGCATCATTATATTCACCATTCGCAAAAGAATCCCAGTTTCTCATATATAAACCAATTACTTCATAGCCTTGTTTTTGAAGAAGATATGCAGCGACAGATGAATCTACTCCACCACTCATACCTACAACTACTTTTTTCATAAGATGCACCTCCTTTTTAAAACTAGATATATTATATACTTAAATGTATTTTTTGTCTAATTTAAATAAAAAAACGATATTATAAAATATCGTTATTACATACTACCAAAACCTTTTGAATTGTCTTCTGGCGTACCAAATTCTTGAAGAGGTTCAAATTCTGCTGGTTTAGATTCCGATTTAGGGGCAGTTTGTTCTTCATAATTAGCACTAAATGTATCTTTAGCCCTGTTAGGATCATTACGCCAATTATCAAGTTCAATTTTCTTTTGAAGGTACTCCCTTGTTTCATCTAATACTGCAAGTAATTCTGGGCCTTGATTACCGCTTTTAGATAAATTATACATTCTTTCAAATAATTGAGTAACATAATTATTATTTTCCATATTTTATCACCCTATTTTAAGTATATCACACATAAATATTTAGGTAAATAAAAGAAAAGTCTAGTTTACACTAGAACTTATTAGGATAATTGTCATATAAACATGTACTTACATTTTCTTCTGAACAAGTATATTCTGGTACATAAGTATTTTTATATATATGATTATTAACTACATTAGTATGAATTGGTACAATATGTTTTATTTCATGATAGTAATCTTTTTGAACACAATTATTTATTGGTTCTTCATAAACCACTTCACATGTACATGGATCTTGATTTTGACAACAAGGTTTAAACATTTTATTGAACATAAAAAATCCTCCTATCTAATATAAGATATGAAGGATTTATTTTTATGTTTAGTTTATTAAACTAGAAAGGTAATTTCATATTACCATTACTCATCATTTTCATCATCTTCTTAGATTGTTCAAATTGAGTAAGTAATTTATTTACTGCTTGAACATTTTGTCCACAGCCTTTAGCAATTCTTTCCTTTCTAGATGCTTTTATTATATCAGGATTTTTTCTTTCTTTTGGTGTCATAGAAAGAATTATTGCTTCTACTCTAGCCATTTCTTTTGGATCTATTTGAATATCTGTTAAACCCATTTTTTTAGCGCCTGGAAGCATTTTAATAATGTTTTCAAGTGGTCCTAACTTTTTCATTTGATTATATTGTTTTAAGAAATCTTCAAGGTCATATTTACCATTTTTCATTTTCTTAAATGAACTTTCTGTATCTTCTTCATTCATGATGCTTTCAGCCTTTTCAATAAGACCCATCATATCACCCATGCCTAAGATTCTTCCAACCATTCTTTCTGAATCAAATAATTCTAGTCCATCTAATTTTTCAGATACACCCACAAACTTAATTGGTACATTAGTTAAGTATCTAGCAGATAATGCGACACCACCTCTAGTATCTCCATCTAGTTTAGTAAGAATTACTCCTGTTAATGGTAATTTATCATTAAAACCAGTGATTACATTAATAGCATCTTGACCTATCATAGAATCTAATACTAATAACACTTCATCCATTTTAACAGCTTTATTAATATTAATTAATTCATCCATTAAATCTTCATCTATTTGTAGTCTACCAGCGGTATCTACTAAAATATAATCTAATTTATTTTCTTTAGCATATTCTACTGCATCTTTAACAATATCTACTGGATTCTTTTTACCTTCTTCAAATACAGGTATATTTAAAGTTTTACCAATAGTTTTTAATTGATCTATTGCAGCTGGTCTATATATATCTGCTGCTACAAGAAGTGGTTTCTTACCATGTTTTTTTCTTAAGAAATTAGCAAGTTTACCAATTGTTGTAGTTTTACCTGATCCTTGTAAACCAACAAGCATAAGCATATTTGGATTTTTATTAGTTGTAATAGATATAGTATCAGTACCAAGTAATTCTAATAATTCATCTTTTAATATTTTTAAGAATACTTCATCAGGTTTTAAACTTTTCTTAACTTCTTCACCTAATGCTTTTTCTTTTACTTTATTAGTAAATTCCTTAACTACTTTATAGTTAACATCTGCTTCTAATAAAGCAAGTCTAACTTCTCTTAATACATCACTAATATTATCTTCAGTAATAGATCCATATCCTTTAATCTTACCAACTGCTTTATCTAATCTTTCTCCTAAATCTTCAAACATATAATCACCTACTCATCTAATATATTCATTATCTTTTCTTTCAAAACTTCATCTTTCATTTTACTAACTATTTTTCTTAATTTATCATCTTTCTCAATTAATCTTAATTTATCTTCAAAATTATTTAATTTTTCAGAAGCTAATTTTAAATCTTTTGAAACAGCATTTCTACTAACATTATAGTTTTCACCTATTTCAGATAAAGTTAAATTATCAAAATAATAACATTCAAAATAATTCTTTTGTGATTCAGAAAGTAAATCACCATAATAATCAAATAATAATATTAATTTATCTTGTTTATTCATATTACATCATTTCCTTAAATAATCCATATATATATTTTTCAATATCAAAATATTCTAAGTCTTCAGCCTTTTCACCTAGGCCAATAAATTTAACTGGTACATTAACATCTTCTTTAATAGCTAGAACTATACCACCTTTAGCAGTACCATCAAGTTTTGTAAGTACTATACCTGTAAGATCTGTTATTTCTTTAAATGCTTTAGCTTGAGATATACCATTTTGACCTGTAGTAGCATCAATTACTAATAGTGTTTCATTTGGTTTTCTACCTATTAAATTAGTAATAACTTTATTCATTTTTTCTAATTCTTTCATTAGATTTAATTTATTTTGTAATCTACCTGCAGTATCTATTAGCACTACATCATATTTTTCATTTTTTGCTTTTTCTACACCCTTATATACTACAGATGCTGGATCAGAATTTTCTTCACCAGTTACTACATCTACTTTTAGTCTATCTCCCCATTCTTTTAATTGTTCAATAGCACCAGCTCTAAATGTATCACCTGCTACTAATAATACTTTCTTTTTATTATCTTTTTCTTTCTTAGCTATTTTAGCAATAGTAGTAGTTTTACCTACACCATTTACTCCTACAAATAAAATTACAGTAGGTTCATTTTCACTATAATTAATTTTATTAACTAATACTTCATTATTAACATAAATTATAAATAATTCATCTACTATTATTTCTTTTAATACTTCTGGATCTTCTATTTTTTCTTGCTTAGCTCTATCTACTAATCTATCCATAAATTTAATAACAGTATTAACGCCTATATCAGACATAATAAGCATTTCTTCTAGTTCTTCAAAATATTCAGTATTAACCTTCTTATATTTCTTATTTAATTTATTTAATTTATCACTAAAGTCTTTTCTAGTTTTTTCTAATCCTTTATCATATCTTTCTTTTTGTTTTTCATCTTTAAAGACTTCTTTTTTACTAAATTTTTCTTTTAATTTACTAAATAAACCCATTTAATATCACCATTTATAATTATACCTTAATTTTAAACAAAAAAAAAGAGATTACTCTCTTTTATCTTGCGATTAAATATCCGTATAAAATAACTGCGAACATTAAAACAATAAATATTAAAATTAAAACATCTACCCAAACACTAAATTTAGCTTCATTGTTCGATTTAACTTCTTCTTTTTTTACTTCTTCTACTACTTTTACTTCTTCAACTACTGGAGTTACTTCTTTTACTACTTCTTTTTTAACTGAAGTTTTTTTAACTGGAGCTTTTTTAGTAGCAACCTTTTTAGCTGTAGCTTTTTTAGCAGGTGCCTTTTTAGCTACCTTTTTAGTTGCAGTAGTTTTTTTAGTTTCTGCTACTTTTGTAGTCTTTTTAGTAGTTGTAGTTTTTTTAGCAGGTGCTTTTTTTGTAGTTGTTGCTTTCTTAGTAGCAACCTTTTTAGTTTTAGTTTCTGCCATAATACATCTCCCTTTTCTAACGATAATATTATATACTATTTTTTTTATTTAATCTAGTATTTTTTATAAAGATTAAAATCTTTTAACATTTTTACCTTCATTATTAGAAGGATTTTCTAAATTAGATAGTCTTTCTAATTGATTATTATATTTAATTTCATAATTTTTTAAAGCTCTTAAATAGCTTTCATTTAATTCTGGATTAGCATTACTATCTATTATTCTTTTAATAGCTTCAATCTTTTCTTTAAAAAATTCTATATTACTTTTTATTTCTATTTCTAATGGGTTAGTCTTAACAACTACTTCTTCTTTAGGTGATTCAGTCTTTCCTTTTTCTATTATGTCTTCAATATTTATTAATTTCGCAGATAATAATTCTAGATCAGATTTAACTTTAGTTAGTAATGTTATATCTCTAGTTTGAATAGAATAAACATATCCTTTATTTTTTAAATCATCATATTTTTCTTTAATACTAATAACTTCAGGTATATTCTTATACTTATCATTATTATTAAGGAAATATACAATTTGATCTAATTTAAGAATTATTTTATCTACTGACTTTCTAGTTTCTATGAAAATATCATCATTTTGCATAAACACTCACCTATTATAATTATATAATAAAATTTAAAAATTAACAAACATTATAAAAAGAGCACTTTACATGCTCTCTTATATTAAAATGCTTTATGGAATGTTACGATGGTATCATGATCTTCTGGACTTATTTCTTTTGGTCCATCATATCCTTCTTCTAATTTTTCATTAAGATTATTTAATGATTGATTAGTTTGTCCTAATTTTTCATTAATTGCTGCTAATTGTGCTTCTAGTTTTTTCTTTTCTTCTAATAATTTTGCTCTTTCAGCTAACTCATCTCTCTTATTAAGTAAGTCAATATATTCCTTACGAGTTTTTCTCATAGTAATATATCCTTCTTTAGCAAATTCATTAGGTACATCAGCATCTATTACTCCATAGATATATTCATTTTTCTTATCCTCTACATCCCTAATTTCATCTTTTCTTTCTTGAACTTTCTTCTCAGCTGCCTTTCTTTCTTCTAATCTACGTTCTCTTTCAGATTTATATTTATTAATTTCCCTTGTATCTAGATTGAACTCATTACCCATTTTTCTAACTTTTTCAGATCTTTGTTCAACTGGTAAATGTAATTCACTTGCATATAATTCAGCGTTACTAATTATTTCATCAATTTTTTCAATTTTTCTATCAATATAACTAACTTCATCTTCAGCTGCTTTTACTTTTTCATTTAATAAACTAATTAATTCATCATATTTAGCCATAGTTTCAGCATATTTTGATCTATATGCACTAACCTTTTCTTCTATTGTAGGTTCTGGTGCTGGTACAGGTACTGGTGCTGGTTTTCCAGATGCTATTGGTGGTAAATTATTACTAACAGTTGACCCAGGCCTTACTGGTGCAGGTTCTACCTTTGGTTTAGTAATAACTGTATCTGGTGTAGTTTCAACAATAGTTTCTTGAGGAGTAACATCTTTTTCTAATTCAATAGGTTTAACAGATACTCCACCATTTAATGTTCTTAATCTTCCTGTTAATCTACTATATAACTCAACTAATTTAGCTCTAACATTTAACATCTCAGGAGAATCAGTCATTTTTAAACCATATTTATATCTAGCTTTTATTCCTTCATATCTATAGCCATATTTAACTACTTCATCATCATTTTTAAACTTATCATCTTTATTAGCTATATCAAATAATTCATCTATTCTTCTGATTAAATCATCTGCCTTAGCTTTAATTTCATTAAAGTTTTTATTATCTATATTATGAATTTCTTTTTTCTCTTCTTTTATAATTTTCTTAGGGCCAGAGAAAGCATCAAAAATATTTGATACAACTTGTTTAGGACTCATTTTTCTTTTTTTAATTTTTCTTGTAGATCCAAATGAATTAATTATATTACCTAATACACCTGTTTTTTCTTCAGTTTTAGTATTTGTATTTTCATTAAGTGGTTTATAAGAAATCTTTACTAATTCACCATCTTTTGTAAGTAAATAATTACTTAATCCTTTTTTAACAACTCTACAGTTTGTAAAAAAGAAAGATAATTCTTCTTCTGGAACTGCACTAACAATTTCTGTTACATTTCCTTCTTGGTCAGTTTTTACAAGAATGTTTTTCTTGTTTTTGTTAATAAATAAATGAATATCTTTTTCAGTCATATATATCACCCTATTATAAATAATTATATACTAAAAAAATAAAAAAATAAACTAATAATCTCAAAAAAAAGAGCCATTTACAGGCTCTTTAATTATAAAGCTTTATGGAATGCTACGATAGTATCATGATCATGTGAACTAATTAAATTAGTATCATATAAATCATTACTATTAGAAGTTAATTTAGTTTCATTTTCTTGAATATTACCTTCTAATTCTGATAATTCAGCTTTTAATTTAGCTATTCTATCTTCTTTAGCTTTCTTTTCTTCCATTAGAGCAATTCTTTCATCAAGTAATTGTCTCTTTTTCATTTTTCTTTCATAATCTGATTTACGCATTCTCATTTCTAAGAATCCATCTTTAGCATATTGATTAGGAACTTTAACTGTAATATATTCATTATTACATTCTTCTTTTTCAGCTTCTAATTTTTCGATTTCTTTTTGGAATTCTACTAATTTATCTTCAGCTGCATCAATTTTTTCTTCTCTATATGCTCTTTCAGTTTTGAAATCATTAATTTCTTTTGTATCTAAGTTAAATTCATTACCCATTTCTCTAACCTTTTTAGGTCTTTTATTTACAGGTAAATGTAATTTACTAGCAAATAATTCAGCATTACTAATTATTTCATTAATTTCATCTATTTTTCTAGTTTGATAATTAATTTCATCAATCTTAGTAGATTCTATTTTAGCTTTTAAAGCTTCTATTTTAGAGTCTATTAGTGATATTTTAGCAACAGCTCTACTATAATCATCTGTATAATCAGAAGTATATGAAGAAACTTCTTCTTTTTTAACTTCTTCTTTTTTAGTGTTATCGTTAGTTTTTGTCTTATTTTCATCATTATTAATAATAAATGGTTTAACATTATTCTTATGATCAGATGTAATTAATTTAGGTTTATTAGAATCCATTAATTTTTCGAACATTCTTGATTTAATTTTATCTAATTTTTCATAAATTTCATTTAATTTAGAATAATTATCTTTAGAATCTTTTAAATCAAAAACTAATACTCTTAAATCTTCCTTTTCTTCTGAAAAATCAATATTTTCATTTCTCTTAATAGCTCTATCAATATCATGTGCTAAAGTAACACAGTTATCATATAATTCTTTATTCTCATTAGTATAATTATAAACTATAGAATCTAAAGGAACATTAGCATCTCTAACATCGCTTACTTCTTCATAATCAATAAATTTTTCTTTAAACTTATCACCAATTTTTTTGAAAAATAAACCCATTTTAGTTAATCTAACACCAATATGTCTTTCAAAAAAATGACGAGTTTTACTAACAAAACTAACTGTTGAATCAGTACTGTTGAATTCAGTATAATAATTATTTTTTTTCATATAAAATCCCCCTCTTTTTTCAAAGAATGCCCAATATATTATCACAAAAGCATAAATATGTCAAATTTTTAAGTCAACTTGCAAAAAAATAAAAAAAATAGTATAATTTATATCGTTAACCAGCAAAAACTTTATTTAAGAAAGGAGAAAACATGAAATTTAATAATAAAATTGATACTAAAGTATTTGCGCTTGGTGGACTTGGTGAAGTTGGAAAAAATATGTATTGTGTAATGCATGGAAATGAATTAATAATTATTGATAGCGGTGTTTTATTTCCAGAATCAGATTTACTTGGAATTGATTATGTTATTCCAGATTACACATTCTTAAAAGAAAATGAAGATAAGATTAAAGCTTTATTTATTACGCATGGTCATGAAGACCATATCGGATCTATTCCTTTTCTTTTACAAACAGTAAATATTCCAGTAATTTATGCGCCAAATCAAGCTGCAAGTTTAATTAGAAAGAAATTAAGTGAAAGAAATCAAGGTTATGATAATATAGTTGTTTATGATGAATCTAGCCACTATAAGTTTAAAAATATGGAAGTAGAATTTATCGCAACAACTCACTCTATTCCAGACAGTTTTGCAATAGTTATTCATACTCCAAATGGAACAATAGTTGAATCAGGAGACTATAAATTTGATTTAACTCCAATTGGACCTATGGCTAACTTACAAAAAATGGCTAGAATTGGTGAACAAGGTGTTACACTATTAATGAATGAAAGTACAAATGCTGAAAAAGAAGGTGTTTCTCTTAGTGAATCTAAAGTAGATGCTACTTTAAGTGATTTATTTAGTAAACAAAGAGGTAGAATTATAGTTGCGACATTCGCATCTAACGTATATAGATTAAAACACATAATAGAAACTGCTAAAAGATATAAAAGAAAAGTAGTTCTATTTGGTAGAAGTATGGAAACTCAAGTAGAAATAGCTATTGAGTCTGGTTATATAGATGATACTAGTACTATTATTACTGCTGAAGAAGCAAATAAACTTAAACCAAATGAAGTATGTTTATTATGTACAGGATCTCAAGGTGAACCACTTGCTGCTTTATCAAGAATAGCAAATGGTACTCATAGACAAATCAAACTATTACCAACTGATACAGTTATATTCTCATCTTCACCTATTCCAGGAAATGGTGAAGCAGTTGCTAATACATTAAACTTACTAGCACTTAAAGGTGTTAAAACTTATACTAATACATTATTAAATGATATACATTCATCTGGTCATGGTAACCAAGAAGAATTAAAATTAATGATTAGATTATTAAAACCTAAATATGTAATGCCTATCCATGGTGAATATAGAATGCTTAGAGAACATACTGATCTTGCTGTATCATGTGATGTTCCAAGAGAAAATACATTTATAATGCAAAATGGTGAAATGCTATCTATGTTAGACGGAAAAATTAAAAGAGATAAAAGTTTTGCTTGTTATGACGTTTATGTAGATGGTAACAGAATTGGTGATATTGGTTCTGTTGTTATTAAAGATAGAAAGATAATGTCTAGAGATGGAATACTTGTACTAGTATGTAATGTTGATATTAAGAAAAAATTATTATTAGGAAAAGTAAACGTTGCTACTAGAGGATTTATATTAGTTAATGAAAATGAAGCATTAATTAAACAAATTGAGAATAAAGCAACTGAAGTATTAATTAAAGAATTTAAAAATAAGAAATTCAATTATAATGAATTAAAGAATAATATTATTAATGAAGTTAATACTTATATAATTGAAAAAACAGGTAGAAAGCCAATTATTCTTCCTGTACTTATGAATATTGATAATTATAATTAAAAAAAGAAGAAACTATTCAGTTTCTTTGAAGTGATAAAGTAAAAGTAGACACATAAAAAGAATGTGATCTACTTTTCTTTTGTTATAATTGAATTAAGGAGATGATTTTATGGGGAGACCTAAAGGAGGAAAAAATAAATATT
>Ga0129316_1000327_pt1 | contig 28844 bp, 19 predicted proteins | sample Cm1ome_2_FD_94429 | JGI IMG/M metagenome (GOLD analysis project Ga0129316, IMG submission 94429) | Eastern black-and-white colobus group fecal microbial communities from Wisconsin, USA - Cm1022B metagenome | ecosystem: Host-associated > Mammals > Digestive system > Large intestine > Fecal...
ATGAAAGTTCTGATAGTCAACACAAGTGAACGAACAGGTGGTGCAGCAGTGGCAGCTAAGCGTCTATTGGAGGCTCTAAACGGCAATGGTGTGAAAGCAAAAATGCTGGTAGGCACTAAGGAAAGTGATCATATCAGCGTAGCACAAATGCCTCATCAGAAACGGCTACACTGGAATTTTCTATGGGAACGCCTGTGCATTTGGGTGCGCCTACGCTTTCAGCGCCGCCATCTCTTTGAAGTGGATATGGCAAATGCTGGTTGCGACATCACCAAACTGCCCGAATTTCGAGAAGCTGACATCATTCATCTCCACTGGATCAACCAAGGCACGCTATCGCTCAATGGCATCCGACGCATCCTGGAGAGTGGCAAACCGGTGGTGTGGACCATGCACGATATATGGCCTGCAACAGCCATCTGCCATCTTACACTCGGATGTGAACGGTTCAAAACTGCTTGTCAATACTGTCGGCTGCTGCCCGGTGGCGGTTCTGCCAACGACCTATCATCGTTGATATGGCGTCGCAAACAACACATGCTCGAGGGACAACACATCAGTTTCGTTGCTTGTAGCCAGTGGTTGGCAGGTGAGGCTCGACAGAGCGCACTGCTGAAAGGACAGACGGTCAGCGCTATCCCCAACCCTATCAGCACGTATATTTATCGACCAGGAGACAAAACGGTTGCACGCCAACGCCTATCATTGCCTATCGATGACCGTATCATTCTATTTGTATCACAGCGCACTACCAATCCCAACAAAGGTATGCAGTATCTGACGGAAGCCTGCCAACTATTAGCAAAGCGCTACCCCGACATGGTGGAACATACCGCAGTGGCTATCCTCGGCGGTCATGCCGAAGATGTAGTGGCGCAGTTACCGTTCCGTTCCTACCCACTGGGCTATATCAGCAACGAGCAACGCATCGTCAGTGTCTATCAGGCTGCCGACGTCTTTGTATTGCCTTCACTCTCGGAGAATCTTCCCAACACTATCATGGAGGCTATGGCATGTGGGTTGCCCAGCGTAGGATTCCGCATCGGAGGTATTCCCGAAGAGATTGACCATCGGCAGAATGGCTATGTAGCAGAGTATTGCAGTGGTGAAGACCTTGCCAATGGCATTCGCTGGGCACTATCGGAAGCCGATCCGACTGCCGTTGGCAAAGCGTGTCTCGACAAGGTGGCACGCTGCTATTCACACCAGCGTGTGGCACGACAGTATATTCAGGTTTATGAAAACGCTATGCGTCCGACCACAGCCAAACAATAATTTCCACTATTATTCATGCAACAGAACATTACCATCAGCGTCATCACCATCACCTACAACGCCGCTACGGTGTTGCAACGCACCCTCGACTGTGTGGCGCATCAGACATATCAGCATATCGAACACCTTATTATAGATGGTGCATCGAAAGACGATACACTCGCCATGGCCCATCGCTATGCCGAGGGCAAGAATTATCCCGTAGTCATCCAGTCGGAACCCGACAAGGGTATCTATGACGCCATGAACAAAGGAATGGCGAAGGCAACGGGCGATTATCTGGTATTTCTCAATGCTGGCGACGTGTTTCATGCCGACGACACCCTACAGACTGTTTGTCAGACGATAGACCAACAGACAGCCGACAACACCTCTGCCCCACTGCCTGCAGTGGTCTATGGAGATACAGCAATAGTGGATGAGCAAGGCCATTTCCTACGATTACGAAGACTTCGCCCACCCCACCAACTCTCTTGGCAATCGTTCCGATGGGGCATGTTGGTATGTCACCAGTCGTTTTATGCCCGCACGGATGTGGCACAACAGCATCATTACAATCTGCAGTACCGCCACTCTGCCGATGTAGATTGGTGTATCCGACTGATGAAAGATGCGGAGAAGCGACATCTACCTATTGTCAACAGCCATCAAATTCTATCCGACTTTATGGATGGCGGCAATACCACACAACATCACCGTGCCTCACTCCGTGAGCGTTTCACAGTCATGCGCAACCATTATGGATTTGTTTCCACACTGCTGTGCCACCTTTGGTTTGTAATAAGAGCAGTGATAAAGAAATAAAAAGATCTGCCTACAGATAGTTGAAAGGGATTGCCAAAACAATCGCCACTACTTTTCTATCAGCGCCACGGCATAGGCAGAGATACCCTCCTCACGACCAGTAAATCCTAAACGTTCGGTAGTGGTGGCCTTGATAGAAATATTATCGGGATCGGTACCGATAACATCTGCCATACATTGTTGCATGGCAGGAATATGCGGATTCATCTTCGGACGCTGGGCACAGATAGTGGCATCGATGTTTACCAACCGATACCCTTTGGTGGCAATCAGTTCAATAGTCTTGCGGAGGATAATCTTGCTATCCATTCCCTCAGTTTCGCTGCTGGTATCTGGAAAATGAAAACCGATGTCGCGCATATTGGCTGCACCCAATATGGCATCGCAGATGGCATGTATCAGCACATCAGCATCGCTATGTCCCAACAGTCCCATGGTGTGTTCTATCTTGATGCCGCCCATCCAAAGGTCGCGTCCGCTGACCAACTGATGAACATCATATCCCATTCCTACTCGTATCATAGTTGTTTGTCTGTATTATATATATGGTGTAGATTTATCGTTTGAAGAGGTCCTTGATACCGTCCATATCAAATGCCAGTGTAAAGCGCAAGGTCTGGTCGAGCGGATTGCTTTTGGCTGTGGCAATGACATATCCCACATCGAGCGAAAAGACATTCATGCGAAAACCGCCTCCCACAGTGAAATATTTCAAGTTGCCTTTATTCTCACTCTGATGGTGATAGCCTGCACGCAGTGTGAACTGATCATGGTAAACATACTCAGCACCGACACTCCACTGTATCTCTTGCAACTCCTCTTTCAGTCCGCCAGGTGCATCATGGAAGCTCTTGAAGATGCCGGAAATGGCACTCACATTGTTGTATTCATCGATGACACGCTGTTCATACTCCTCTTTACTCTCGCCTTCGTTTTGTTTGGGCACCGTCGGTACCAATAGTTTATTGGCATCGGCAGCTATGGTAAAGCGGTTATACTCATCGACAGGCACCATCAGCGAAGCACCCAAACGCATATTGGCAGGTAGGAAGTTGGATCGTTCATCGCCGAAATAGGTAATCTTACTACCGATATTGGAGATGTTCAGACCCAGTCCCAACTGACATTCGCGCTGTCCGATATTGATGTAGTTGTTATAGTAGCATGCCAAATCGGCTGCCACTGCCGATGCTGGCGAAGCGTCTTCGCTATAGTCGTAACGCAGATCACTATAGAGCCAACGTATGGCGGCAGCAATAGAAAAGCGTTCGCTGAGCATGAGCGAATATGCCACATCGAGCGACATCTCATAGGGTTTCACCGTCATGGCATCGTCACCACTGCCGGTATAAACTTCACCTAAGGAGAAATAGCGCAACGAACCAGATATAGCGGAATAGTCGCCGATGCGATAGTAACCTGACAGATATGCCAAATCGATATCGTTGACCAACTGTCGGAGCCATGGCGTATAGTTGAGTGCTATGCCTGCCCTACTGATACAGAAGGGATATTTAGCTGGATTCCAGTATTGTGAGTTGACATCAGGATCGGTGGCAGCACCCACATCACCCATACCTGCCGCACGTGCATCGGGTGCAATGGTCTGTGATATGACGGCATGGTCAATGGGGTTGAACTGACTTTTTCCGTCTTGCGCCCAACCGTTTGCTGCCGTTGCCATCAACATGGCTATAAGGAGAATCTTTACTTTGTTCATCATCAATATAACGTAGCCATGCATTATTTATTGCTCAACACTATCAGTTTCTTGGTTTTAGACACCTGTTGTCCTCCCGTACTACCCAAGCGCACCCGATAGAGATAGACTCCGGTAGAAAGGCGATGCCCGTTACTGGCAGACAAATCCCAGTCGATGGTAAGACTTCGGTCTGATGGTGTTGCCTGTTGGCGATGCTGCCAAAGCATGCGCCCTGCCATGTCAAATACCTCAATACTGATGTCGAGCGCTGTACCCACACGATCGTGAATGATACGGAAACCGGTAGTGGTAGTGGCAGGATTGCGTGTGGTTTCCACTTCGAACACTCCAGGAGCAAGGCCTTCTACCACACGGAAGTTGAGTTCGCGGGTGGTGACATTGTTTTGCATATCCCAAGCGCGGAACATCAAATGGTGGTCGCCCGCTGTCAACTGGGGAATGCTAAAGCCTACCGTGCCACGGGTGTGGCTACCGAAATCATAAGCGAAATAATCGTTGAGGTTGTAAGTCTGTGTGGTTTGTCCGTCAATCACCAAGGTTAGGTTGTGGCCCAAACCATTGCCTGCGGCATTGATACCGCTGGCATCTTCCAGTTCGGCTATGAAATAAGGAGTGGGATTGACGCGCCCTCCATCCACAAAGTCGCTACTATTAAGATAGCAATATACTTCGGGGCCCTCGTTATCATCGGTATTGGCATCGGTTCCGCCCAGAGTAAAACGGGCGCAATGTCCATTGGCAGTCTGTGTACGGTCGGTATTCACCGCATAGACATGCAGGAGTCCTGTGGCATCGGAATAGCTGATGTCACGTGGCACGGTGAAGGAAAACGAGAACATACCCTGTCGGATGCTATCACTACCAGTAAACAAAGTATGGGTGTGGTCGGTATATACAAAGGCTTTCTGCGCTTGTGACGAATCGTTTCGTCGGCACACCACCGTCTCTGCAGCATCACATATCGTGGCGGTGATCTGTCCATTGAAAGCAGGATCAGCCCCCTCCCCCTGCTGCACATGACCACAAACCTTGACTGTAGTACCGGCAGAGAGTGGTATCAGACGGTCGGTATCTGTCAAAGCCACACCGTTGATGCTATCGATAAGCACCTTTCTGACGGGGAGCGACAAGCGCAAAGCAGGATCGCCAAGTAGGAGAAACTGTAGTTTGTTGGCGGTAAGGTCGCCTCCGGTAGTTATCAATTCGTTCTTTGCTCGGCGCACAGCCTCACCAATAGGCATGGGGCGCCCATCGGAAATATTGAGCAAATGACGCATGAAGGTCAGGTTCATCAGCCGGTTATACGACTGGAAGACGGTGCGCGTGGTGCCATAAAAGGCAATGGCGCCACCATGGGGATTAAGCAGTGCGGTCTCACCGATATTCTCTGTCTGTCCGTCGAAGGGCATAATATCACACGTGGCAGCAACCCAAAGGGGCAGATGACTGGAAACGGCATTGGCGAAATCGGTAACATCCACCACCTTCTCATGGGATATGCTTGTTGCTGCACCATGACCGGAATAGTTCATGACGAGTGCTCCGGTATTCATCAGTTGACGTATCTGCCGTGTCACATCGGGATAACTGTTAGATGTGGCAGACGATGTGCGCTGATAGGCATCCCAAAGAATGCGCCTCACTTGGACAGAAGGCTGTTGGTGTTCCACTTGTTTCGCCACATCATCGGCATCTTCCATGTGTTGATTTTCGTTGCCGTCGTCGCCCATCACGACAATAAGATTCTGCCAACTGCCCACATCGCGATTGTCTGCATAGGCAATAATCTTATCCACTACCGCCTCCGCCTGACTCACAGTACGCACGGGCAGGCGGCCTACAGCCACATCACTCTTGTCGCTACCCAAGAGATTAGCACCTTCGCCATCGTCAAGGAGCGTAAAATAGTCGTCGCAGACATAGCTGCCGGTACGGCTATAGGAGTTATCGCTCTCATAACAGAGTAGGAACTGATCAGGCTGATACCCTCGCCAAGTGGTGGTAAGCATGCGATTATCCCATGCTCCATCCCCCATCAGCAACAGAAAGCGCGGTTGGTCAGCCTCTGTTGTGGCGCGGTCGTAGAGCATTTTAAGATAGCGACGGTAGGCATTGGCATCGGGTGTGCCACTACTGAACTCGTTGTAAAGTTGGTCGGCCGCAACGATGCGCACGCGAAGGGTATCGTGGGCTTCATGCCAATCAGCCAACCGTTGGGCTTGTTCCTGCATCTTACGGTCGGCAGGAATGATGATAATCATATCGGCAGGACCGTCGGCATGGAGGTTCTGATTATTGACCAGTCCCACAATGTCTGGTGCAGGAAATGTTGCGGAAGCGAGATTGGGTGTAGCCTCCGGTGTAGCATGATAGAGCGAGATATGATCGAGACGCACCACAGCCTGAGCATTGACGGGCGTGAGCGTCACTTTATTGTTGGCTGCAAGCAGTTCGGTCACGGGAAAAGTTGCGGTGGCAGTACGCATCTCATCGTATTCGCCACGCGATACCACCGCCAGTTGTCCCACGTTCTGCCCATTGACTCCCACCATCACAGCAGTGGCTTGGTCGGCAGAGAGCGTCACAGTCAGAAATCCGGTATCGTGGTCTTGTGCACCTTGCAGGGTGATACTACGAGGATTGGCGGCTGTGATACGCGTGGCATCATAGAGATTTCTGCCACCTTGATACCATGCATAGTCATCAACCTCATAGAGCGTATGCGTGCGGTCGGCATGCGATTGCCAGTTGGTCAAAAAGGTTTCAGTATCGATTGTAAGTGGGTTGTCGCCCTCAGTCAAGAAATAACAACCGTAATTGGCATAGGGATTACGGATGCGCTGATGGTTGCTGTCCCACGTCACAGGGCCTGTTGCCATCAACAGACAACGCCCATCGGAAAGGCGACAGGTTGCCACTTCATGCAAATCGTCGGTGGTTTGCAGATAGTCTGCCGTCAGCCATTCAGGCTGCAAGGCACCACCATAGCCATAGACTTTAACGCGCGAGGGATCTGCAAATCCTGCATTTCGCAGCAGTTTGTCGGTCAACTGATAGATGCCTGAGGCAGGCACGCTGATTTTCACCCATCGCCCTTCTGCCAATACCGAGTGGTCGGCATAGCGATTGACAGGTGCTGTAGCAGATTGTTGTGTGCGGTTGCGTGCTGGTTTGGCTTTGGCATCGATGCGAAGCACAAAGCTCACGAGTTTCTGGTGCTTACGTCCGCGCTTCACCAACGGTACGAAAGAAACTTCAAGACTTCCTTTTTTACGTGCGACGCTGAGTTGTTGGGATACGCGTGGAATACGCGGCAACGATGCGTCTGTAATTTTCTGCAGGCGCTGCACATCGGCATTACCCATCGGGATGAATTCGGGATAGTCGAGACTTACTGTATATACGGAGTCGAGGTATGCGCCACAGAGTGGAATGGAATAGCTTACGCGTGGCAATACAGAGTCAATCCTGACCTCAGGAGCCGTCAGGTTGATGGTGCGTTGTGCGCGACAAGGTGTCAGCAACACGAGCAACACGATAAGACTCAGCCACGTGTGTTTCATCTACTTACAGTTGAATTCCAATACTTTTCGTTCTTCTATCCATCCTTCCAAATGGTCGTCGATATGCACGGGTCCCACTCCAACAGGTGTGCCGGTATAGAGCAGGTCGCCAGTTTTCAGTGTGAAATATTGCGAGATATAGGCAATGAGCTCGTCAACACGATAGAGCATATCGCTTGAACAGCCTTCCTGCACCGTCTTGCCATTGATGTCGAGATGGAAATGGAGTGCCTGAATGTCGCGAAACTTCTCCACATCGACCCAGTCGCCAATAACCGCCGAGCCGTCGAAGCCCTTGCAGAGTTCCCAGGGTAATCCTTTCTCGCGTGCTTCGCGCTGCAGATCACGGGCGGTAAAATCGATTCCCACGGTCACGGCATCATAGTATCTGTGGGCAAAGCGTTCGGGAATACTCTTTCCCAATCGGCAGATGCGCACCACCAATTCTGTTTCATAGTCCACCTGACTGCTCCAGTCAGGAATAAAGAAAGGCTTGTGGTCTTTCAACAAAGCCGAATCAGCCTTGGTAAATATCACAGGCTTTTCTGGTTTATATGCCTTTCCGTCCAGTTCTTCGGTATGCTGGAGGTAGTTCATGCCAACGGCGAATATCTTCATAGTGTATGCTTATTATAGATAATGTATATGTTGATTGCTTATCGTTGCAAAATTAAATAAAAATATCGAGAACTAAGACATTTCCATCAAAAGTATGATGTTTTGTGGCAAATTGACCAACGATAATTGCTGATATGTAACATTGTTGCTGTTATTCTCACAATAATTATAGGAATGCTACACTTGTTTTTTCAGAGTTTTTCAAACGCCTGACAAAAGTTTTGTCTAACGTTGGATAATAGTATTGTCAAGCGTTAGGTAAGAGTATTGTCAAACGTTGGGTAATAGTTGTGTCAAACGTTGGATAATAGTTGTGTCAAACGTTGGATAATAGTTGTGTCAAACGTTGAAAAGAGTTATATCAAACGTTGGGTAAAAGTTATTTCAAACATTGCGAAAAAGTTATTTCAAACGTTGGATAAATGTAGTTTCCAACGATAGGCAATCGATTCAAACACGTCAGACTCCAGGGAAAGAAAAATATAGTTGGTGGTCGAAAGGTGGTTGAAGGGTGGTCGATTCCACGACATCGACCACCCGATAAGCCTCTACAACTCAGAAATATAACCATCATGGGGTGGTCGGTGGTCGAAAAAACAACACATCGCGCATGCGCATACGCGCGTGAACATCACGCGAAAGATGAGGGCAACAGGAATACTATGATTATTTTGAGGTTTTCTTTGTTGGTTTATGAAAAGATGAGTAACTTTGTAGTGCAAATCCATGAACACAGGAGTCGCAAGCTTCTGCTACTACCAAAACAGGAATAAACAATAAGACTATAATGAAACTGAGATTTTCAAACATGAAATCAGCCATGTGGCTGATGCTACTGCTCATCGTGCCATTGCAGATGTTGGCAACAGAACTGGGAGAGGTGGGTAAGCGCATCGCTACACTGCCGGGAGTGAGTCGGGTGGAAACACTAAAGAGCACACAGTTTCCAGAGAAGTACGTGTGCTTCATTCAACAGCAACTCGATGCCAAAGATGCGACAAAGGGCAACTTCGAACAGCGCGTAGTGGTATGTCATCGCGGCTTCGACCGCCCTACTGTGCTCGTCACCGAGGGATATGATGCCAGCTATGCCATGCGCGAAGGGTATATAGAAGAAGTGTCGAAACTCTTCAATACCAATATCGTGTTTGTGGAATATAGATACTTCGACCAGTCAATGCCGAAACCTTGCAACTGGGATTATCTCACCGTGGAAAACTCGCTATACGACCTGCACCACGTCAACAAGACCTTTCACGAAATGTACAAAGGGAAATGGATTGCCACTGGCATCAGCAAAGGCGGGCAGACAACCATGTTCTACAGAGCATTCTTTCCCAACGATGTGGATATCTCTGTGCCCTACGTGGCACCGCTAAATACAGCAGTAGAGGACGGAAGACACGAAAAATTCCTGCAATACGAGGTTTCTACCAAAGAGAACCGACAGAAGGTGCTCAACTTTCAATTGTTACTCTTCAAAAGAAAGGCAGCACTCCTGACACTATTTGAGAAATACTGCAACGACAGGCACTACACCTTTAATGCACCATTGGCAGAAATCTTCGACTTCTCGGTATTGGAATACTCCTTTGCGTTCTGGCAATGGGGAGAGGATATAGAGAAGATTCCCACAAATAATGCTACCGACCAACAGGTGTTCGACTACTGGATAGGAATATGCGAACCCAACTATTTCTCTCATCAGAATCGGCACATCTCATTCAACGTGCAGGCTGCACGCGAACTGGGCTACTATGGCTATTATACCAAACCTTTCAAGAAATACCTGAGCATCAAGACTGCAAAAGGATACCTGAAGCGACTGATGTTGCCCAAAGATGCAGCAGACGTGAAGTTCTCACCGGAACTCTACAAACGCACAGTGGAATATCTGACCCACAACGATCCTAAGATGGTCTATATCTATGGTGACCTTGACCCATGGGGCGCATCGGGCGTTGCCGGACTACCATTCACCAAAAACAAAACCAACTTGCATGTATATGTTTGCAAGGGTGGTTCACATCGCGCACGAATTCTCTCATTTCCCGAACCCACCAGACAGGAAATCATCAACCTCATCAGTGGATGGCTGAAGGAATAGGCAACGGACTGGAAAGCTAATATGATCTAACTGAAGGCCCAATACTCTCATTTGGAAAAGCAAAGAAAATTTCGGTTTTTCTTTGCTTTTCTCACTGTTTGCACTATCTTTGAACTTGCAATCCCAAGATACTCACGTTCGGCAAAGCAAAAGAAAAAATGCTTATCTTTTTGCTTTTCACTCGCTTAATCGTATCTTTAATCCTTCGGATTTTAGATACTCACGTTCGGCAAAGCAAAAGAAAAAAAGCTTTTTCTTTTGCTTTTCACTCACTTAATCGTATCTTTGCAATCTTATGCTTAAATAGGCTGCATTTCGAAAGTTAAAGGAATTTGTAGGAACCTATAAAAAACAAAAGTGCTATTATAAATAGATAAGAAGATCATAAGAAAGGAGAAATAATAATTCATAGAAAAATCCAAAAAAATATTGTTTTGCTTAGTTTTTTGCTTTGCTCAACTGTATAGATAGTGTATGAGGCAAGAAAAGGACATAGAACAGTTATTCCGTCAGCATTACGCGAAGATGTACAATCTGGCCAGATGCATTCTTTCGGATGATGACGAGAGCAAGGATGTGGTGAGCGAAGTATTTGCCCAGATTCTTGCAGATGATGTTGTCCTATTGCCTGAGAGCGAGCAAGGCTATTTGATGCGGAGCGTACGCAACCGCTGTCTCAACCTGATAGCTCATAAGAGCGTGAAGGAAAGGGTGGCGAAGCTGTTGCTGGATGATGCCGACGTGATTCTCTCGGAAGAGACCGACGAGCGACTCGACCGACTGATGCTTCTCATCGAAGACCTGGAACCGCCTATCCGACAACTCATTTTCCGTCTGCGCTATCTTCAGGAGAAATCTTATCAAGAGGTGGCTGATGAAGTGGGAGTGAGCAAGGTGACGGTGTTCAACCATCTCTCGAAGGCGATGGACTGGATTAAGAAACAATTTAAATGAGCAAGACAATGACAAACATGAGTAAAGAAGAAAAGCGGATGATGCTCTTTGACATGCAGGAGCATCCCGAAAAATATACCGACGAGCAGATGGAATGCCTGCTTGCCGATGAGGAAGTGAAGGAGTTCTTCCATGAACTGGCGATGGCGAGAATGGCTGGCAAGAAAGCCAATCCGAAGGAAGTAGATGTGGATGAAGCCTGGAAGGAATTTGTTCAGGCACATCACGAGGTTAATATGGCAATAAATGCCGGCAGAGCCAAGGGCACATATCGCAACCGGATGAAGATTGCTGCATCCATCGTTGGCTTCATTTTCCTTTCGGGTGTAGCCTTGGCTGCGATTTACAATGGCTGGTTTGGATTCTTGGCTTTTGATCAGACAGCGAACAACAATGCTGCGACAGAACAGATGGCCAACTCTAAACAATTAGCCAATGACAGTCTTAAAGCTATGACGACAGATCAAAAGGACTCGCTCGACATGAAGCCAGTAGTGTTTGACAATGATGAGCTGGGAATAATCCTTATACAGATGGCAGACTTCTACCACGTCAAGGTGGAGTATATGAATGCCAACACACAGCACGTGCGCCTCTTCTTCAATTGGAACAAGACGAAGACTTTGGAGCAGAACCTGGAGATTTTGAATGCTTTCGACCGCATACAGATTGAGTATGCTGACGGTACATTGATGGTGAAATAAGATAGGAGGATATGTTTATGAGAGATTTTTGGAAACCGATGTCCGTTAGTCGAAAGCCTGTCAGAGAGCTTCTGTTTCTTTTCCTGCTGTTTTTGGTTCAGCAGTCTTATGCCCAGCGCATCACCCGACAATATAATAATGTGTCGTTCTCTGCGGCGTTGAAGGATTTGAATGCCCATCAGCATAAGTACACCATCAACTTTGTGTATGATGAGTTAGAGGATTTCAGGGTAACCAAGAGCATCCGCAACCTGAGTATTCCCGATGCCATCACACAACTCATAGGCTTTTATCCTATCAGGATGACGCAGGTGGAGGATAATATTATGGTGGAGTGTACGCAGAAGACTCCCACCAAGATGATAGGTCGCATTGTGGATGCGCATCATCGCCCTGTAGATTTTGCCAATGTAGCCCTGCTGAATGTTCGTGACTCTTCATTGATCAATGGTGGCGTGACGAATGAGAACGGCCAGTTCGTAATTCCCTGCGAAGCCACAAAGGCGATTGTCAGAGTAAGTTGCGTGGGCTATCATACCGCATTCCATTCATACAATACCGGTATGATAGGAACTATCGTGCTGCATGAGAATACGATAAACCTTAAAGGCGTGAAGGTAAAAGCTATGCGCCAGAATATAAAGTTGGGCCAAGAGGGAATGCTTGTGGATATTGAGCACTCAGAGCTTAACAAAATTGGTACTGCAACTGATGTGTTGCGCGAAATGCCTCGCATTGATGTCAGTTCAGATGGAACGGTGAATGTGTTTGCCAAAGGTTCACCACTTATTTATATCAACAACCGACAGGTGAACGATCTCAAAGAACTTCATCAACTGAAGTCGGATAACATTAAGAATGTAGAGATTGTAACCGCTCCTGGAGCCAAATACAATGCAGAAATTAAGTCTGTAATTCGTATCAGGACAATACGCCGCCAAGGCGAAGGATGGAGTGGCGAGAACTATACTACTACAAAGTTCAACAAGTGGTGGGGTGGTTCGCAATACCTATCGTCAACATATCGCACTGGCAAAGCAGAAGTGTTTGGCGAACTTTGGGGAACAACGACACCTGGCGGTGAGGATAATGTATTGTCTACCGAAATCAATGGCACAAAGAATATATTTATAGAACAGACTTCACCGATTAAGTATCGCTTAAAGGGATCTGGCGCAAAGGTTGCCTTTGCTTATTCTATAGATGATGACAATACATTTGGATTGAGCTATGAGAATCAGTATGGTTCGGGCAAAGGAGGAACGACAGACTCTTATCAGAGGATAATGGAAGACGGGGTGCAAACAGCATTCGTAAACGAAGCGACCAATATAAGCGATTGCTTTAGTCCGGTGCATAATGCTAACGCCTATTATTTGGGTAAGATTGGTAAGTTAAGTGTGGACTTCAACGCCACTTATTTCTGGAAAAAGAAAGGCAGGACTATGTCAATCAAAGAGAGCAACGCAGATATTGAGAGTCGCGACGTTCATACACGTAACAGACAGCATAGTGACATGGCAGCAGCCAAACTCATTTTGTCTTACCCCGTTTGGAAGGGGACACTAAGTGTTGGCTCCGAATTTACTTCATCCCGTATTCGTGGCGAATATGCCAATGCCGAGCAATATATAGATGCATCGAATACAAAGATTGAGGAACAGAACATTGCTGGCTTTGCTGAGTATGGTATGAAGTTTGGAGCATTCTCTGCAAATGCAGGTGTAAGATATGAGCATGTAAAGTCCGATTATTATTCTTTCGGGAAATGGCAGGCAGAGTCAAGTCGTAGATATTCCGATTGGTTTCCTTCTGCTTCTATGGCATGGAACAGTGGCAAATGGGCATTGCAACTTGCCTATACCTGCAAGACACGACGCCCAAGCTATAACAGTCTGCGAGATGAGGTGCAGTATGACAACCGCTATACTTATGAGGGTGGAAATCCTTATCTCCGCCCATGCATAACAAATAATGTTGACTTGAATGTGGTGTACGATTGGTTGTCGTTTAATGCAGGCTACAACTATATCGACAAACCTATAGTATGGATAGCCACATTATACCAAAGCAAAGACATCGTCTTCCTGCGCAATGTCAACTTCAATAATAGTCAGGATGTGTATGCTTCGATAGTGGCTTCGCCCCGTTTTGATTGGTATAATCCGATGGCAGAGATAGACTACACACAGTCGTTCTTGTGTACTGATGGTTTTGATATCAACAAACCGTCAAACAGGCCATGCTTCAACTTCCGTCTAAACAATCGTTTCAACATAACGCCTACACTTAAGGCTTTTCTCAATATGAGATATAAGACGGGTAGGCTTAATGATCTACAAAAAACAAAGTCATTTGCTCGTGTGGATATGAAATTCACAAAGTCGTTTCTCAACGACGCTCTTGTAATAGGCGTTTTTGCCAACGACTTGTTCAAGACCGACAAGGAACAATGGACTATGTATGGCAGCCATACCATAATGGAAAAAGACTGTTATGGCTATGAGCGTTGTGTAGGTATGAGCTTATCGTATAACTTCAATGCAGCAAAAAGTAAGTATAAGGGTACGGGTGCAGGTAATGCGGAGAAGAGCCGCTTGTAGCTTTGGGCTTATGGAAACTCTCTCTTAAAAATACGAAGAATGACAATCGGTCAAGCAAAGGCTTATCAACAAAAGGTTAACGAGCCACTTTGCTTGACCGATGTTTATTTATTTTATTATACCATTATCCGTATCGCGCAGATTTATTCTCTTTTCCGCTGACTTATGCTTGCTGCCTCGGCTCAGTCGCCAAGAGATATTCAAAGAGATCAGATTGCCATTGGCCTTTGAATAGCCTACAGTATGCTTATATAGATTGCTATTGAGCAATTCATTCTCGTATGACTTGTAGTTGTTGTTGAAGGGATTTGCCCATGATAATGAGAACTGCCAATCGCGCCATGTGTAGGCTGCTTTCAATACAGAATATGCTCCGTTGTAGCCTTTAGATTCACCCTCCAAGAATCTATTTCCGTTGTCAACATAGCCTTGCAACGTAAAATGTCCGAGATAAGCTGTGATGCTGCTTGCATAGAACCATGAGGTGTAGCAATGCGTATAGTCGTAGCCAAAATTGAAGCATCTATATAATCCTCCATTGGCTGCAATTTGGAGTTTTTCGGGCAAGAGCCAATAGCTGGCGTACGCATAGACATCCAGTGCATCAATCTCCTTTTGGTTTATTTGGGTATAAATAAACTGATTGCCGTCCGTTCGCTCATAGTGAGCCATATTGGGTTTTAGACATTGTTTATAATAACCTTCAACGAAGGTCTGCAAGCGACTGTTATTGTATGAAACACGTAAGCGATGCTCAATATCGTGCGAAGGTTTCAGATCGGGATTGCCTACAGTCCATTCCATACTGTTTATGCGAACCATTGCATCGCTCGTCATGGCTATACGAGAAACTTTGTCCTGCATCTGATAAGTATAGCTCAACTGCAGGCTGTTATTAATCTGATAAGTTAGCGATGCCTTTGGGTGGAAAGTCCAGAAATCATATCTGTGTCCATTCTGAGTATAATGGATAAGACTTGCCCCTATTCCTAATGTGTAGCTAAATGGTTGGAGCATACCCTTGATTTCGGCAAAGGCATATAGGCGGTTGTTGTTAGTCTTAGTCAAAGAAGAAGCGTCACCAGAATAGTCGTTCTTTATATGCTTATAGCTATAGTTTAAACCAGTAGAGAGAGTGAAAGGTTTCAGCCGATTCTCGTAGATCACCTCTGTAAGCAAAGAAACTGTCTTACCATCTACATTATATTTATAAGGTGTACCCTCATCATAATAACTACTTGTCTGTGTGGAGATATATGTGCCTACAGCATTTGCGGTAAGAGACTGACGTGGAGAGAGCTGACGAAAGAAATATATATCCAATACGGGCGAATAGCTCTTGTCTTTTGCTCTATTTGTTGCTCTATATTGACGAATGCCGTCAACTATATCCTTTATATTATAGTTGTCGGGAGCATTATTGAAATCTCCACTCAATGATGTTTGAAATACAGTTGCTGTAGAGTCTGCCCAGTTATAGGTTAGCTTAACATCATGCGATATGGATTTACGAAGCGACTCAACATCGTTTCGCTCAATAGTATAGACACTGCCATCTTTCAATGTGTATTCTGCCAACTGATTGCTCTTTTCGCCTTTGGTTTTATACCCACTCACGTCATACGAAAGCGATAATTCGCTCTTTCCCTTGTTCCATTTACCATACACCATACCGTCGCCTTGCAACGTGGTAAACGCTGAGGTAAAGTCCGTACCGATAGTATATCCGCTCCCTTTCCTGCGTGTTACAATATCTATGACATAGGCTATGCCGTCACCATAACGAACGCCGGGATTGTTGACGAAGTCTATCTTCGAGATGTCCTTTGGATTGAGAGCCAACATCTCCGGTTTGCCAACCACGATACCGTTAATTCTAATTTGAACTCCTCCCCTATTGTCGATGGCAGTAATAGAATGGCTGATGTTGTCGATACGAAGATTGGCAAGTGTGAGTTTCTCAAGAATGCTGTAGCCATTGTTAGACGACTGTTTCTGAGCATCGGTAGGATAGATTATCATACCGTCAGCCTTGTTCACAACCTTGGCTGCTTTTACTGTCACTTCGTCGAGCATGATAGTCTCCTCCACATCCTGGGCATAAGCACAAAATGTGGAAGACAGAATAAAGGAAAGTGTAATCAATCGTTTCATTTGCACCATGTTTTTTGTTTTTGGTGCAAATTTATATTCTCCTTGTAAGAAAGCCAATTATTCAGGCTGACATCTCCCTGACAATTGGCCGACAAAAATCCTATCTATTTGATTTTCAAGCTATAGCTCTTACCTCTGTCAGACTCTATCTTCAGCATGCTATTAGCCTCTATAATAGGTTTTATGCGTTTTATCAGAGTGTAGAGCGTATCGTTAGCATCAGGTTTCTTTGGCCATAGTCGGTCGCAAATCTCTTGTTTAGATAGCGTATGCGTATCTGCGGTCATGAACATTTCGAGCAAAGAATGCTGCATAGGTGTAAAATGAATCTGCTCACCCGATTTAGTCATAAATTTATCGTTATTTAACACTATGCCTCCATACGACAGACCTTGCGCTATCAGCTCAGGTTTCTTTCTCTTCACATACCACAGACTGCCCAATAGCCACAACATTCCAACCACGAGAAGAGAGCCTGAAGCCTTTTGGTCAGACAACATGAATGTAGTTACAAAACCACAGTTAGCCTCAGCCACAAGCTTAGTTTCCAAACGTCCATCCCTACGCACAGTACGCATGGCAATACCTGCAGTATCTTTCAGCTCGGCAATGGTGAGGCAGTTGCGATAGCAGCGAATAGTATCTGTAGTAACTACATTGTCAGGCATCTTCGCAAGCACCTGCTCCAATGCTTGGTTCACATCCTGCGCTATCATATACTCAGTTCTGCGATAACTATTAATGCTTGAACTTAATGCACAAAGCATAAGAAAACAAAATACTATATATGGAAGAGTTTTCATAATTTTTACATTATATTATATGTCGCAAATATACGAAAAATAAACGATGTATTAAGCAAATCTCTTGATTTTCTAATAATTTACAGAAGCACTCCGTATAACGGCATATTTGTGATGTTCTCTTGCTGGCGGTATGGCAGCATAGAATAACGTATGGCTGATATGTCAGGATGCTCCATAAGATAGTTGTGCAGCGAAGTGGCCTTTATGCTTGTTCCGCCCTTTACCTCTATAGGCAATAGGGCACCGTTGCACTGAACAAGGAAATCCATTTCCATACGAGATGTGTCAGAACTGTAATAGTAGATGTGATTGATGCCTGACGCAAGCAACTGTTGAAGAACATACTGTTCGGTGAACGCTCCTTTATACTCCGTAAACACGTTATCACCAAGCAACACATCCTTGGCTGCGGTATCTGCCATAGCCCCCATCAGTCCACAATCGCATAGATAAAGCTTGAATGCCGACAAGTCTTCATAAAACTTCAAGGGCAATTCCGGCTTTGTCACCTTTGTTATCTTATACACTAAACCAGCATCCACCAACCATTGTATGGCCAGTTCAAACTCCTTGGCTCTGCCACCCTTCTTCAATACACCATACACAAATTTCTTGTTCTCTTTAGAAAGTTGGCCCAATATCGACTGCCATACCATGTCTATGCGTGGCACCTCTTGCGTAGGAGCATGCTTGGAGAAGTCGCTGGCATAGTTGGAGAGAATTTCGTTCTGTATAGTGCGCACTTGGTTTAACAATCTGTTTTCCACATACGTCTTCACTACTTCAGGCATTCCACCCACGTAATAGTATTGTCGCAAATAGTCTTTCAGTTTCTCATGAAAGGCATTCATCAGCTCATAGTCCTTGCTATGCATAAGTTTTAATAGTTGATCTTCACCCATTGCCATAAGAAATTCTTCAAAATCCATAGGAAATAGTCGCATGGTCTGTACCTTGCCTACAGGAAAAGACACTCCTGTATGCAAGGCTACTCCTAACAACGAACCTGCAACTACAATATGATACTCTGGGGCATCTTCGCAGAAATACTTCAATGCTTCCAATGCTTGTGGAAATGCTTGCACCTCATCTAAGAATATAAGAGTCTTGCCGGGGATTATATCCTCTCCGGTCAAAGCACTTAATCCTCTAATAATTCTTGCTGTGTCAAAGTCGCTTGAATATATTGCATGCAGACTCTCATTCCTATCGCAACTGACGTAAACAAGATTATCAAACTCTTTTTGGCCGAATTCTTTTAGAATATAGGTTTTTCCACATTGTCTTACTCCATTTAATACCAATGGCTTACGACGCTCTTGGTTCTTCCAATCTACAAGCTGAGTATATATCTTTCTTTTCATAGATTTACACTTTTAGACACATAGCAATGGTAATATCTTACACTTTCTGACACATAAAATCATCACAAAGATACACTTTTTGACACATACATCCAAATAAACATAGCAAAACAATTGGGTTATTATGTTTTTTTAAGCATAATATTTAAGCAAGCTTGCTATTCTGCATTCGATTTGCACTATCTTTGGACTTGCAGCCCCAAGATACTCATGCTCGGAAATATCGGAAATAAAAGAAAAAAAATATTTTTTTTCTTTGTACTTCTCTCGGTTTGCACTATCTTTGGACTTACAGTCCCAAGATACTCACGTTCGGCAAAGCAGAAGAAAAAATGCTTTTTATTTTGCTTTTCGCTCACTTAATCGTATCTCTGCAATCTCATTGCTTAGATAGGCTACACCTCGGAAGTACAAAGAAAAAAGTGTTTTTTCTTTGTACTTCTCTCGGTTTGCACTATCTTTGCACGGAAAATGGTTAGATACTGCATCATAACACTAATAGTCTGGCTATCACTTGCCAGCGGAAAGGCACAGACTACAGATGTGCGCTGCCTCGACTTTATGGGTGTACCCATCGAGGGAGCGGTCGATTCGTTCCTTGTACGCATACAAGAGAAAAACTTCACACCATGGGGAGATTCGGGAGATGGCGAAGACTATTATTTCCGGGGAAACTTCTATGGCATACGTGCCAAACTGATGGTTAGTGCCGATAAAGACACCAAACGGGTTGAATCGATGTATTTCACCGTGGGACCCTATCGTACCAAAGAGATGATGAACCGCAATACGGCTTATTTCCTCCGCAAACTGTCGCAAGACTATGGCAACTATACTACACGAAACGGATCATACTATTTCTTCAATGACTATGGCAATGTGAAAGTGTCTATCACTAAAAACAACGATGGGGCTTCGGATATCAATATCTTCTTCCAACCTACTACTCCTTTTTATAAAGATGCGGTACTGTTGGGACTGAAAGGTAATGTACAAGAGGTGATGACCACCAATCCGGTGTCGGAGAATGCCATGGAGCGTTTCGCACGAGACGGTAAGATGGAGAATCCTGACATCATGGAGCGTATATATAATGAATTTGGTTATCTGACAAAGGCGAAGATGCTGGAACGCAACGGCACAAGCAGCATCAGTTATGAGTATGATGACAGAAACAGACTGGTGCGCCGAACACTGACCAACGAGAAAGCTGCCATCACCTATGTCAATGAGTATATCTACAACGAAAAGAACGAAATACTCAACGAGAGTCAAAAGGTTTATAATGAACAAAAGGAGTGTCTGATGTCGGTCAATATGCGCAATGAATATACCGCCCACGACGATGACGGCAACTGGACACGCAACCAACTCAACATCGTGTATTGGGAGAAAGATGCACAAAGCCAATCTACCAACGTGGTGCAGACACGCAAGATTCGCTATTGGGATGAATAACAAAACAGGTGCAACACCCTCCTACTCCACATAAACTTCCACATACAACAATCCCACTCATTAGATGATGAAACGGGAACTTCATCAGGAAAAATGTGGATTACCCTTGACTATTTATCAAAACAAAGTGTATAAAATATGAAAAAGACAATTATTTTAGCAGTAGCCGTTATTGCTGCAATGTTTGTTGTTTCATGCAATGGCAACAAGACAACAGGTCAGGAAGCTGATACAGATAGCCTCAGCTGTGTAGAGAGTGATTCGCTGCAAGCTGATGGCATTGCTATCAAATCGATTGCGGGCACCTATGAGGGAACACTCCCCGCAGCAGATTGCCCAGGAATCAAGACTGTCTTGACACTCAACAGCGATAGCACTTACCAGTATGCTGCCGACTACATCGACCGCAAGGATGGACACGACGAGGCAAGTGGCATCTTCAAGGTATCAGCAAATCAAGTGATTGAGATTATCCGCCCATCAAGTGGTGAGGCCTCTTACTACAAGGTTAAGGATGACAATAGCCTCATCATGACCGATTCGCTCGGCAACGAGCCTGAAGGAGAAATGGCTAAACACTATGTGCTGACAAAGAAAAACTAAACTTCAAGCAGAAAGCACTCACGCTATCATACGAAACGAGTCCACGGAAACCATGTTTCGTGGACTCGTTATTTTTGTCTTCTTATTCAAGAATAATCAATATCAGGACATCTGCACTTGCTTCCAACTTCATCCCACACACCATTTCAACATCTTTATCTATTATCTCAACCAGCAGAAATGAAAGAACCGAAAAAGAATGTGTTACACCGCATGACCATTACTACATATATTATATGTATCTTTGCATCATCCTAAAACAATTAAACTAAAGACATGAAGATCAAACAAAAGATTGTATGGGTTGCTCTTGCTGCAATCAGCGCAACAACCGCTCAGGCACAGGGTTTGAAAGATGCCTACAAAGACTATTTCACTATTGGTGTGGCTGTCAATAAGCACAATATTGCACAGCCTGAACAAATCGCACTGATCAAGCGCGAATTTAACAGTGTGACTGCCGAGAATGATATGAAACCTGTATCGGTACACCCGAAAGAAGGTGTATGGAACTGGGGGGCTGCAGACAGTATTGCCAACTTCTGCCGACAGAATGGTATCAAACTGCGTGGACATTGTCTGGTTTGGCACAGCCAGTTCTCCGACTGGATGTTTACCGATAAAAAAGGTAAGGAAGTAAAGAAAGAGGTATTCTACCAACGCTTGCGCGAACATATCCATACAGTGGTCAACAGATATAAGGACATTGTATATGCATGGGATGTGGTCAACGAAGCCATGAACGACAACAACATGATGCGCTTCCGTCCTGGACAGGAGCCTTCTCCCTATCGCCAAAGTCGTCTGTTCAAACTTTGTGGCGATGAATTTATTGCCAAAGCTTTTGAATATGCCCATGAGGCAGACCCCAACGCTCTGCTCTTCTATAACGACTACAATGCTGCAGACCCCAAGAAGTGCGAGCGTATATATAATATGGTGAAGAAGATGCAGGATGCCGGTGTACCCATCACTGGTATTGGTATGCAGGGGCACTACAACATCTATGGACCATCGGAAAAGGATGTTGATGCTGCACTGACCAAATATTCTCAGTTGGTGAAACACATCCACATCACCGAACTTGACATCCGTACCAATGAAGAAATGGGAGGACAGTTGCAGTTCTCACGTGGTCAAGCCGTTGCACAGCCCGCATATATTGCTGCGCTGCAGGAAGATCAGTATGCACGTGTGTTCCGCGTATTGCGCAAACACAAGGACGTGATTGACAACGTAACATTTTGGAATCTTTCTGACCGCGACTCCTGGCTTGGCGTGAATAACCATCCGTTGCTCTTTGATGCAAACTACAAAGCCAAGAAGGTATATAGCGTAGTGAAAGACTTCAATGTTGCACTCGACCAACATCAGCCTAAGGAAGACTTTGTACCCAGTTCAAAGAACCAGCCTGGACAACAGTATCCTATGGTTAACTCTGAGGGTTATGCCCGTTTCCGCATTGTCGCTCCAGATGCCAAATCTGTTATTGTAAGTCTCGGATTAGGTGGTCGTGGCGGTACAGTACTGCGCAAAGACAAGGACGGCGTATGGACTGGAACTACAGAAGGTCCTATGGATGAAGGTTTCCACTATTATCACCTGACCATTGATGGTGCTGTGGTAAACGACCCAGGTGCCAACAACTACTATGGTTCATGCCGTTGGGAGAGTGGTATTGAGATTCCTGCCCACGATCAAGCATTCTATGAGAACCGCATGGATGTGGCTCATGGTCATGTACAACAGGTATTGTTCCCCTCAAAGAGCACCAACACCGTGCGTCGCGCTTTTGTCTATACTCCACCGACGTATGGCAAAAACAAGAAAGAACGCTTCCCTGTGCTCTATCTGCAACACGGATGGGGCGAGGACGAAACAGCTTGGAGCAACCAAGGTCATGCCAACCTGATAATGGACAACCTGATTGCAGAAGGTAAGTGCAAACCGTTTATCATTGTGATGACCTACGGCATGACCAACGATGTGCGCTTCGGACATATCAATAAGTTTGATGCCAAGGAGTTTGAAACCGTATTGGTAGATGAGCTCATTCCTTATATTGATGCCAATTTCCAGACCAAGGCTGACCGCAGCAATCGTGCAATGGCAGGATTGTCAATGGGTGGTTTTGAGACCAAACTCATCACCATGCGCCGTCCAGAGGTGTTTGCATACTGGGGACTGCTGAGCGGTGGACAGTACGAACCTGCCGATCTGAAAGATAAGGGCGAGGTGAAACTGATCTTCCAAAGCTGTGGTAGCAAAGAGCGTCCCGAAGCCATCAACGCTTCAACAGCTCGCTTGAAAGAAGCTGGTTTCAACGCTGTGGGACATATCTCTGAGGGCACAGCCCACGAGTTTCTGTCATGGCGCCGTGCCCTGCACACTATGGCACCGCTGCTCTTCAAATAAAGCATATAGTCAAAAATACTATAATGAAAAAAACTATCTTATCATTACTTATGCTCTGCTGTGCCATTGTGATGATGGCACAGCCACAGAGCGCACCAGGCGGATTCAAAATGCCAGAAACCAATCCGCAGTACAAGGATTTGAACTATGCAGGCGATAGTTTGGAAGCTCACCGACTGGACATCTATCTACCTGCTACAGGTCATGAGAAGTATAAAGTGGTGATGGTAATATATGGTAGCGCATGGTTTGCCAACAACATGAAGGCCATGGGCTATCTATCAATCGGCAAACCTCTGGTGGATGCCGGATTTGCCGTAGTAAGCATCAACCATCGTAGTAGCGGTGACGCAAAATTCCCTGCACAGATTAACGATGTGAAAGCCGCCATCCGCTATATTCGTGCCCATGCCGAGGACTATCATCTCGACACCTCGTTCATCGGCATCACAGGATATTCTTCTGGTGGTCATCTGTCATCGCTGGCTGGTGTAACCAACCACATGAAGACACACACCGTAGGTAAGACCACGGTAGATATCGAAGGCAATGTAGGGCATTATACAGACTATTCCAGTGAAGTGGATGCTGTAGTGGATTGGTTTGGACCAGTCGATATGGCAACTATGGAACGTTGCGAGACGGTAAAAGATGCCAAATCACCAGAAGCCGCACTGATAGGTGGTGCGCCTGCCGATATGCCTGACATGATTTCACTCACCAGTCCTTACAGCTACGTCACACCCAACATCCCTCGTTTCCTCGTCATACATGGCAATTCCGACAGCGTAGTGCCTTACTGTCAGAGCGAGCGTTTTGCTGCGGCACTGAAGAAAAACGGACGGTTGGAAAAGTTCATCACCGTGGAAGGTGGCGAGCATGGTCCTGTGACATTCAACGAAAATACCTTCAACGAAATGGTGACGTTCTTCCAACAAGAGGCCAAAGTCAAGCAAACACTCGCTAACCAAGAAGGACAGCCTTCGCTGTGGAATATCCGCGGACAACAGTATCCTAAGGTATTGGCCGACCATCGTGTGGTATTCCGCGTCAAGGCTCCTACTGCCAAACATGTGCAGATAGACCTTGGACGGAAATATGATATGTATAAAGACCGTGATGGCATATGGACTTGTGTGACCGATCCGCAGAGCGAAGGTTTCCACTACTATTTCCTCGTAATAGACGGAGTGCGTGTGGCAGATCCGCAGAGTGAATCGTTCTATGGCTGTTCGATGATGACCAGCGGTGTGGAGATTCCCTATGATAAAATCAAAGCTCCACGCTTTGCCCAACGTGATGTTGCTCGTGGCGACGTACACCGCAAACGATACTTCTCAAAGGTTGACAACAAATGGAAAACCATGTATGTCTATACCCCTTCAGCCTACGATACCAATCCCAAAGCCACCTTCCCCGTGCTCTATCTGCAACATGGTGGCGGTGAGGACGAACGCGGATGGAGCAACCAAGGACTGACAGATATCATTCTCGACAACTTGATTGCCGATGGCAAGGCTGTACCAATGGTTGTAGTGATGATGGATGGCAACACCAGCGACTTTACTGCCGAATGGACACAAGAGGGGATTCCTTTCGTAGAGAAGAACTTCCGAGTGAAGAAAGGCATGAAGTATCGTGCCTTAGCCGGACTGTCAATGGGTGGAATACATACACTCAACGCCTTGGTGTCAAGTCCTGACCTGGTGAGCTATGCCGGTGTATTCAGTTCGGGATGGTTTAAAGAGCGAGTACCTTGGGCATCGTTTATTGATACGGAGGCATGTTACAAAACGCTGAAAGAAAAGGTTGCCATCTACAATAAGAACCTCAAGAAGCTTTGGCTGTCGATGGGCGGAGAAGAAGACATCGCCTATGAAAACTGCAAAGCCATGCGTGCACGCTTTGACGAAATGGGTTTGAAATACGACTACTACGAGTACCCAGGCGGTCACACTTGGCCTGTATGGCGCGAAAGCATCTATCAATTTGCACAACTGATTTTCAAATAATTCATTACTTTTGATTCAACATGGACTGCTCCGGTGATGGAGCAGTCCATTTTTTCTTTGTATTTTCTATCCTGCATCTATCCTTTTTCAGTCAACAACCGAAAAAGAATTGTCGTCATAGAGAATAGTATCAAACTGTCAGACAAAACAGCAACACGCTTAGTCTTGCAGATTTCCAAATAAATGTTTGGTCATTACAATTATAAGGTGTAATTTTGCAAAACAAACCCCAATGATATCCAACATGCACCGAAACCACCAGATGCGTACGAAATACATACTGACTCTTATTATCTTTGTGCTGCAGACCATCAACATGCAGGCACAACACTATGTTTATTCCGTAACCATTGGCACATCGTGGGCACGACAGGTGTTTCCCGACCAAGAACGTACCCAACGCAAGAAACTCGAAGCGCATCCGTTTGTCATCAAAGGCGCACCGTGTTTCAGTAAAACGTTCCTCGACTTCGAATACGACTTCAAGAGATACAATGCCTATAATGACAGTATCTTCCTTCCCATGCAACAGGAGGACTGGATTGACATGTTCAAACGGAGGGCGGTGAAGTATTCGGAACTATACGGAAAGAATAATGCCAATCTCTCGGTAGTGAAAGATTTCTTTGCCGATAAGGATGTGCCAGAAGCTGCATACGATTCGCTCTACTACTGGACACGCCACTTGTTATTCAGAAACACCAACGACATGTTTCTCTACGAAACGATGCTGGATATCCTCATGCCACACTATGAGGACACACAGGATATTGAGCATCTGATGTTTTGCTATCTCTGTTCGGGTATGACCAACTATCAGTTCTCACGTATGGGTGATAAGGAAGCGGAGATGCGCTCTGAGTTATACTTCCACAAGATGATGAATCAGGCCGACAGATTCGCCAAATTCAAAGACCCACTCAACAGATACTACCTCATCTCGGCATTCGTCAATCTGGTGATATTGCATGCAGAGGCAGGAAATTTCCCGTTGAAAGAGTGTCTGAACATGAGCAAAACCATGGAACGCATCTATGCCCAACCCGAATCGCAAGCCATTCTTCAAAAAGACAGTCTGCTGAACGAATATGCCAAATGGTCAATTGATGTATTCAAATACCGTGGCATTTTCTCCTATATCAGTCAAGGGCACAATATTCCCGAACTACGCGACGAACTCTACAAGGAATACTGTGACGTGCGACGAGAAAGGGGCATTACAGGTCATTTACGCAATCGCTACTATGCCAAAGTGGATTACGACGACCTATTGGTAGAGGCCTATATGGGCAATATTACATGGGACGAAGCCTTCAACAGATTCCAAGCTAAACTGGCAAAAGAAACTGATTTCACCAACAAGAGTGGAGTACCGAAAAACAAAATCAACTACTTGTATAATCTCACAGAGAGTTACGTCACGGTGCTTGAAAACACCTCCTTCCCACAAGAGAAGAAAGGAAAAATCATAAAAGAATATTTCCATTCACTGCTCGACATCTTTTCTCGCTACGAGCATAGTAAGTATCCGTTTGAGAAAGGTAAGATACTTTCTACCATCGCCACCAACCCCAGACTGTTGAAATATCTCAATGCAGAAGAAAAGAGCGACCTGCTCTTCCAACTCATCGTTGTGGAACAACCCATCACCTATGTTCATGTTTCAATGGTGGCAGAGCTGGCAAAGATACTGGGCGAAGCCATGATAGACAGCGACCCCAACTATTTTGTCGGTGTGCCTGGCTATGAAAAGGTGGCTGATGTCATGGAGAAGAAAGAAGAACTGATAGATCTCATCTATAAATCGGCACTATACCACGACTTAGGCAAAATCTCTATGCCGATGGTCATCAATAATAGTTTCAGAAAACTCACCGACCACGAATTTCAAATCATACAACTGCATCCGGAAAAGTCAAGGCAGTTTTTTGCCATCGACCCATCGCTTCACCCCTATCTCGACGTGGCACTGGGACATCACAAATGGTATGACGGAGACGGATATCCTGCTTCTTTCAAAAACAGACGATCGCCCTATTTCCCCATTATCTGCCTCGTCACACTCTGCGACTGTATGGATGCAGCAACCGAGAATATCGGTCGTAACTATCATACACCACGAAGTTTTGAACGGGTGATGGGAGAGATTAACGACCTGATCGGTGAACAATTCCATCCCAAACTGGTCAATTTCATCAACACCGAACCACAACTCTATGCCAAGCTCAAGGCGGTGGTGCGAGACGGACGCTACGATAAATACTATACACTCTATAAGAGATATATGAGCGATAAGAAACCTGTAAAGACGACTAAGAAGGAATAACAAACTTACAGCAAAGCAAAAAAACGCCTTAATATGTCACAAGAAAACAACCCACACAACTATCTGAGACTACACATCGGCATACTGTTGGCGGGAGCTACCGGTATCTTCGGGCGTATCATCGCACTAACAGAGATTCCTTTAGTTTGGTATAGAATGCTTATTGCAGCCATCGTACTATGGATTGTAATGCGCATGAACCACCGCGTCAGCATACCCGAACGCCACCAACTTGCACGTATTGCTGGATGTGGCATACTGTTGGCTATTCACTGGGTATTGTTCTACGCCAGTATCAAAGCATCAAATGTAAGTATCGCTGTGGTCTGTATCGCACTCAACGGATTCTTTACTGCCATCATCGAACCGCTCATCGGGCACAGACGTATGTCGTGGCATGAACTGGCACTCAGTCTTATCACTCTGGCAGGCATCCTACTCATCTTCGGTCTGGACACCAGACATCGCACAGGTATCATCATCGGTACATTCTCATCGCTGTTCTACACCTTATTCTCCATTACCAGCAAACGTGTACAACAGCAAACCGGACGCTCAAGCAGCACCATGCTACTCTACGAACTGTTGGCAGGATGGGGCGCTCTGACTGTCATATTGCCAATATATCTCCACCTCTACCCCACCGCAACACTATTGCCTACGGGTATCGACTGGGCCATGATATTGGTGTTTGCATCGGTGTTTACCATCGGTCCGTTCCTCACACAGCTACAAGCGCTACGCACCATATCAGCATTCACCGTCAATCTGAGCTATAACCTCGAACCGCTTTATAGCATCGTACTCGCCATGATGCTCTTCGACGAAGGACAAGAACTCAATGGCGCATTCTGGTTTGGCGTACTACTCATCATCCTTTCGGTAGTATTACAAACAGCATTATCAAGGCGAGCCGAAGCTACAGTTAAAGGTGAATGTAATAAGCAAATTGAAACCAACTAATTTTTAGTGTGGAATTGGTTCATGCTAAACTCCATTATTTATCATCCTAACTCCAATAAGCCACAAAAACATGTTTCTTTATGTGAATTACTAAAAAACATATATGAATATACGACTTTCGTCTATTATTTTTGTAAAAACGGCGTCACATATATAATTTTGCGCGTCAAACTACATATTTATTTATTTTTTATCAATTTAATGAATACGCTATCTGTTAAAAAACTAGTTATCTTGGCAACAATAGCAGTGACTGCCGGTTGTACCAGATTTGACTTTCAAGCTCCAAAAGACGATCAGGATACAAATCTCAAACCATCAAGTGAGTATTTCGACTTCAAGACTTCACAAGTGGTAAATCTTGATGTGAATTACGGTTCGTTAGGAGCCAA